>Ga0208937_1000105_pt1 | contig 80396 bp, 55 predicted proteins | sample June2015DPH_11_5_FD_184705 | JGI IMG/M metagenome (GOLD analysis project Ga0208937, IMG submission 184705) | Peatland microbial communities from SPRUCE experiment site at the Marcell Experimental Forest, Minnesota, USA - June2015DPH_11_40... | ecosystem: Environmental > Terrestrial > Soil >... | reverse complement strand
CTTCATCGTCCGCTCCATCGCGGCCTGCGTGTAAGAAAACATGCCTTCCATGCTCTCCTACAACCGCCGCCTGCCAAGCGGACACTTCACTTGCTATCTCAACCGGACATATCATGTGCTAACGACAGTTACAAAAACGGTCCTTGACACTGAAGATTAGGTGGTGCTAGCGTTTGCGGTCGTAATTGGCTGGATCAATTTGCGTCCGTCTTCCGGGGGCGAAAACTTTTGGGAACGGGGTCATACGAGATCTCCGAATTACGCCTCTTGAGAGTTCGTGGCGGTGAAGTATTGCTTGGAATGGTAACTGCCCGGCCTCCCTCTGGTCGACCCCGAGCTGCTCAACCATTTTGGCGTGGACAGAACATCATAAAAGAAACACCATGACAACTCGATCTTCCTCTCAGCGCAGAAGCGGTATCGTTAACATTGTGCTTATGAGTCTTGTTCTGTCGTTCAACTCAGGTACGACAGGCATCCAGGCTAAAGAAACAAAAAGCGTCAAAGTGATTTACGTTTCTCCTAGTGGCAAGGACACCAATCCCGGCACAAAAACTAAGCCTCTAGCAACGTTGGCCGGCGCCCGCGACAAGGTAAGCACGATGCGCGACGGCGTCGGAGACGTGACGGTATATTTTCGCGGTGGCCAATACCCATTTACCCAAACGGTGGTGTTCGGGCTAAAAGACTCCGGCAGTGAGAATCAGGTTATCACGTACCGCAACTACCCTGGCGAAACGCCGGTTTTCACTTCGGGCGTTCGCATTACCGGGTGGCGGAAGATCCGGTCGAGCGACTTCGGGTACGACCAGATCCCGGCCGTTGCCCGAGACCAAGTCTACATTGCCGATGTTTCGGAAGTGCTCAAGAAGACGGGACTCTTCCATTTTCTGTTGGACAACAATGCGGAGTGGTTGCCTCGGGCGATGACCGACGGATTCTCCTCACCGCGGAAGCACGAACTGGGCGCCTCGTACGGAATCGCCCGATGGTGGAGCCGCCCTCCCGAGCAAAAGATGGATCTGGTTTACGACGAGACCGCTCCGATTCGGAACTGGGATAACATCGAGGATGTTGAGATCCGGATCATCACCGGCGTGTGGTCAATGAACTTGCTGCCGGTGTCCAGGGTCGATACCGAGAAGAAAGTACTCTACACCAAAGTGCCGGCAACCTATCCGATGTGGGGGTTCACAGACATACGGGCCAATCAGGACGCAGTGGGCCAGCGGACCTGGGTGCGACCGGAGAAAACAATCTGGGTCGAAAATACGCTCGACGGTCTCAGGGAAAAAGGAAATTGGGCTGTCAACACCAGAACGAAAAAGTTGTACTTATGGCCGGCAACCGACACCGATCAGATTTATGCACCCTGTTTGAAGGAGCTTGTCCGTGTCGAAGGCGCAATCGACTACTGGGGACCGAAAGACGTCCCGGTTAAATACATCCGTTTCCAGGGGATCACGTTCACGGGAGGAGACCGCGATGTGTTACAACCGGACGACTCAGGAATTCAGCACGACTGGGAGATGGAAGACAAGAACAGCGCAATGCTCAGGTTCCGCGGCACTGAAAACTGCACGGTGGACAGTTGCAGGTTTGTTAAAAGCGGCGGAACCGGCGTTCGCTTCGATCTGCACAGCCAATACAACACCGTGCGCAAATGCTTTTTCGATCTGCTCGGCATGTCCGGGGTATTCTTCGGCGGTTACGGGCCAGGCACCAAAGACGTGAACCACCACAATCAGGTCCTGCAAAATGAGATCACGCGGGTAGGCCAGACCAAGTGGGATTCGCACGGGGTTATCATCTGGCAGAGCGGTTATAACCGGATAGCCCAAAACTACATTCACAACGTTCCCCGGAAAGCGATCTGTATGTCCGGCCCGCGTCCCGCCTTTTTGAATCCGCAGACGCCGACACGCGAATTCTCCTGGAAGACCACGCGACGTAAAGACATGCCCGACTTGTTCAATGGCGACGGAAGCATGACCCCCGACATGTCTGCTTTCATGTCACAGGGACAGGGAGGAGGCATGGGAACGGACATTACGGCAAAATACCGGTACCTGAACGGGAACGTCGTTGAGTACAACACAGTCCACGACGCCCTGCAGAAGCTCGACGATGGCAGCGCGATCAACATCACCGGTGGAGGGACCGGAGATAATTTTGGCAGCCCCAATATTGTCAGGCTGAATTACCTTTACAACATCAATGGCGGCGATGCGATGATGCGCATGGATGGAAGCGCGCCGTGGTCGCAGTTCAAGAACAACGTGTTCTATCATTCAAAAGTTCCGTTCGGGATACTTTGTTTTGGGTGGGGCCTGTTCACTGGAGGCAACGTGTTCCTTGATGTCCATCCGACCAACGCCCGATGGTATGTCGGCAGTTCTAGCACACCCATTCCGTTCAGCGGCAACCTGATCTTTGACCAAGACTGGTCGAAAGCGACGCCGATCGATTATAGCTTCCCATACTTTAAGAAGATAAGAAAACAAATGGAGGCTGAAGAGAAAAAAGAGGCGGTCCCTTTGAGCAAATATGCCCCGTGGCTGGATGACTTCCACGAAATCTATCGGGTGCTGGACGGAAATTATCTGCCGGGTAAACTTGAAGGAGTCGAAGAAATCAAAACAAGGCTACGCGAAGCGATACAAGAGATGCGAGCATATTATAAGCCGTATGAGCAGGAAGTAAAGTAGTCACGTGTTGTCCGGCGTGCCTAGTATCTGAATCCGGCGTGAGGACGACGATCTCAGAAGTGGCGCTCTTTCGGCTTTAGCATGATGCCGGGGTCGAGCGGGTGAACAAGCGCGCTGAGACACAAGTCTACGGTTGCCGAATCACGAATTGTAAGACCACAGTTCAACTCGAAAGGCACATTCAGCGCCGGAGCCGCATGCAGCCAGGGGCACTTCTCTCCTAAGCCAGCTTGAAACAAGATTTGCATATTGGCTGAACCATGCCGCTAAATCTTAGGAGCAAAGTTGGCTACTTCGTCAATTGTCATGCATGTGAGCCGAGATCCATAAACAATCCGATTACACTGCCATTTTTGCCTAATTGACGTGATCAAAGCGCCATTGTTGCTCGCAGGTTTCCAATGGAACAAAAAGTGCTTGACAATGAAAATGGGGCAGTGCTAGCGTGATTGGCTGGATCAATTCGCGTCCGTCTTCTAGGGCCAAAACTTCTGGGAACGGAGAGGGCAACCACATGAAGTCTCCGAATCGCGCCTTTTTGAGGATCCTGATTTCGGCAACGTTAGGCATGGCGATCTGTATGAGCCTGTCCGGCACGGCCGCAGCTCAATCCGGAACCGCGGCAGCCGCTCTTAACGGAATAGTCCGAGATGCGTCTGGGGCAATGGTAGTGGGCGCAAAGATCACGCTTACGAACACTGGGAATGGTTTCAAGCAAGTAACGGAGAGCAACTCCACCGGGAACTATTCCTTAGTAAATATCAGCCCGGGAAGCTATACAGTCATCGTTTCGAGGGAAGGGTTCTCAACGGCCAAGTCACCGGAGTTCCAACTCGCGGTAAATCAGACCGCCACTATCAACTTTGATCTAAGAGTTGGCCGCGCGGACACCACGGTTCAGGTTTCAGCGAGTTTGATACAGCTCGAAACTTCCACGGCTGAACTGGGTACGGTGATCGGTAGCACTCAGGTGAACGAGTTGCCACTGAACGGACGCAACTTCACGGAACTCCTGTTGCTCGGCCCCGGCAAGAGCCCGATCAATGCGACCGAAGGCTCGCAGGGATTTGGCAATCCGACTGGCACCGTAGTGGTCCCTGCAGTTAATGGCCAGAATAACCGCAGCAATATGTTTCTCCTGGATGGCATCATCGATTATGCTCCCATCAGTGACTTCTACGCCGTGCAGCCGATATTGGACGACATCCAGGAGTTCAAGGTCCAGTCTTCTAATGACCAAGCGGAATTTGGGCAGGTAATGGGTGGGATCGTCAACGTCGTCACGAAGTCAGGGACGAACGAATTCCACGGCGGTGCCTGGGAGTTCGCCCGAAACGATGCCCTGGACGCGACGAATTACTTCAGCACCAATGGAAAAACTCCGCTGAGGCAGAACCAATTTGGCGGCAGGATCGGCGGTCCCGTTATTTTGCCCCACTACAATGGTCGAAACAAAACTTTCTTTTATTTCTCCTACGAGGGCTACCGAAATACAAATGGTACGCCAGCTCTCGAGTTGACTGTGACGCCGGCCCAGCTTGGAGGAGACTTCTCCAATCTCTACAACTCCCCATCCGGCAGCATTCAGCTGTACAACCCCTACAGTTCGACTGGGAGCAATGGCTTTCTCGCATCAAGACAACCATTTGTCTGCGACTCGTCTGGTAATCCGCTACCCACGAACCCAGATGGCACGCAGACGCCCACATCGACATCCACGGCCTGCGACAAACTGCCACCTAGTTTGATTAACGGTGGAGCGCTTGCCTTTGCGAAGGCCCTGTTTCCGGCTCCCGAAAATGTGGGAAGCAGTTACTACAACTATCGCGATACCGATACAACCCACGTCACGCAAAACCAGTATTCGTTTCGCTTGGACCAGCACCTCGGTCAGAAAGACCAACTGTTCGGCCGCTATACCGCCGCGTGGGCGCGAACGACTTCTCTGGGCGGCTGCTGTGGACAAGCGCCGGTCCAAGGAATAGTGCAGCCTAGGGACACGATTGATTGGAACGTGGCTGTGAATTGGACTCACACCTTCAGCTCCAACTCGGTATTTGACTTTGCATTTGGGCGAGTGTTTGGGCGGGACTACGTCCCGCTGAATGACATTTCGAAATTCGTGCCCGATCAGTCTGCCTTAGCTAGCCAGGTGGGATTCTCTAGTTACCTCCTCCATTTCCCTGGGTCGAATGTAAGCGGAACGGTCCTCCCCAACGTGGCTCCCGGAGGCTATGCTAGTGCCGGCGGCGGATTTACGGTGTTCTCAAGATGGGCGAACGTTCAGGAATACCGTGGGGACTATTCAAGGCTCATTGGGCGGCATAGCTTGCGCGCTGGCGCTAGCTCGGCCACTTATGGATGGTTCCAGTTGGGTACCAACGGCTTTGAAATCTTCGGCAACGCCCAGACTGCCTCCGGTTCGGACGTCGGGTTTCTGGGAGGCGACCCGATGGCATCCTACCTCCTCGGCATACCAGGGTATACGGAGATTGACAACACTTATTCCAACATCCACTCCGGGACCGTAAACGGGTTCTATGTTCAGGACCAGTGGCGAGTGAACAACAAACTCACAATCAATCTCGGCTTACGGTATGACCTTTCCATTACGCCGCGTGCAGGTTCTTCCTCAAACGGAAGCAACACGACCGTCGGTAACTTCGACGCGAGCACCGGAAATTTTATATTGCAGGTACTTCCTCCTGCGTGCCAGAACGGCCAGACAGTGAATTGCTTGCCGGGGGGCCAACTACCCGCACACGTCGTGGTGTCGAGTAATGGAAAGATCTCCCACACCAATTATGACAATATTCAACCCAGAATCGGCGTGGCTTACCTGCTGGGAAAGAAGACGGTTCTGCATGCAGCATATGGGAGGTTTTTTGACAACTGGGCAGGCATGACCGAGAACAACGCTTACAACACGCCAGTCTGGCCGAGTTCACCGACGTTCGTCTCCAGCAGCGCGCTTGACAACGGCAACTATAATGGCGTTCTGCCCCAGCAGTTCTTCCAGGATCCTTTTGGGTGGGGCCAAGTATCGCAGTATCCGAGCTCGCCGACACCATGGGGTGCGCTTTTCGCCGGCATAGATCCCCACCTGAAAAATGGGTATACGGATCAGTACCATTTTGGAATCCAGCAAGAAATCTTTCCGGGTTCCGTCTTGAATGTGAATTACGTAGGATCTCGTGGCGCGCGAATCAATAGCGCTATCACAGCGAATGCACTCCGGACGCCTGGGGATCCGACCTCTCAGCCTTATCCTTATGCGAATGCAATCTATTACACGACTGACTTGGGTTCGACCAGCTATAACGCGCTCCAAGTGTCCTCGGATATCAAAACTCATTCCGGCATAATCGCAACCCTGGCTTATACGTACTCGAAAGCGATTACTGAAGGTTGCGATGGCTTCCAGAGTGGATGTGATATTCAGAACCCCTACGATATTCGTGCGAGTCGAGGAGTCGCTGCTCACGACCTTCCGCAGATTTTCTCAGCTGGCATCGTGTTTCCGCTGCCGTTTGGGCGAGGACAGCGATTCAGCACTCAAAACAGTGTGATCAATCAGATAATCGGGCACTGGCAGCTCAATTCCATCGTCTCGCTGACCAGTGGGTCACCGTTCACAGTGATGGCCAGCAGTAATTCGATTTCAGAAATTCAAAATTATAGCGGCACGGAGCATGCCGAGTTGGTAGGCAATCCAAACTCCGGGACTTGTGCCAATCCAAATGGCGGGGCACCTTACAAGGTCAAAACGGTCAATTGCTGGTTCAATACCAATGCTTTTATTGACCCAGCAGCAGGTACCTTCGGCAACGAGGGACGAAATAACCTCCGCACCGACTGGGGACGGAACGTCGACCTCTCACTCCTCCGCTCGTTCAAGCTAGGTGAGCAGAGATCTCTGCAATTCAGGCTTGAGGCATTCAATGCGTTGAATATGGTTGTCTTGGGACAACCTGACAGTACAGTCGGCGATCCGACCTTCGGTGTCATCAACCATACGGGAAACACAGAGCGTCAGGTGCAAGTCGCGGTAAAGTTTGAATTCTGACCGAAGTGCCATCCTTAGAGGCGTCGAGGCCTGTTCCCGTTGAGCATGTGAGGGGAGCATCAGTAACACACCAGAACATCACATGGCTTCTGCGGGCAAACGACTAAGGAAGTATGCAGGAAGGATGTTCGTATTTGCAGTAGCGAACCGATTCCCCCCGCGACCGCTTCCCTCTCGGTTGCTTATGACTGCCGAGTCCGAAGGAAAGATCCAATTGAGCGCAGCTAGTTTTCACCAAATTGAGACTTTCTTATAAGACGGCCGCAGTTGCGGGAGCGAAAAATGGCTTACTGTGGCTCGGACCTAAAGGGTAGAACCGCCGTGGTAGTCGGCGGTACGTCCGGCATTGGCCGGGCAATCGCCCTGGGACTGGCAAACGCGGGTGCTGATGTCGTCGCAAGTGGTCGCCGACCTGACCAAGTAAAGGCAGTTGCTACCGAAATCGAAGCCCTCGGGCGTCAGGCGTTGTCCATCACGGTTGATGTCAACGACAAGTCTTCAGTGGAGAACCTGCTCTCCGCTGCTTTGGATTCATTCGGAAAAGTGGACATCCTTGTCAATTCCGCCGGGCGGATAAAACGGGGACCTACGATCGACTTTTCCGAGAGCGATTGGCACGACATTCTGGATACGAATCTCATGGGTGTATTTCGCGCCTGCCAGGTTTTCGGCCGACACATGCTTCAAAGAGGATACGGGCGAATCATTAATATCACTTCGCTCAATGCATTCGTCGCGCTGCACGAAGTTGCTGCCTACGCAGCAAGTAAAGCGGCGGTCCAGTCACTGACGAGGTCCTTGGCTATCGAATGGGCAGGCCGTGGAGTGTGCGTCAATGCGATCGCACCGGGTGTATTCCCGACCTCCTTGAATTCGGAGTTACTACAGGGCAGCGGCAGAGGGCAAGAACTGCTGATGCGGACACCGATGAAAAGGTTTGGAAATGCAGAAGAGGTAGTGGGTGCAGCCATTCTTCTTGCTTCAGACGCAGCCAGCTTTATGACCGGTTCCGTGGTGATAGTCGACGGCGGTTTTTTGGCCAGCGGTGTGAACCAGTAACTCTCATGCCTGCGACCTTGGCACATTTGCGCTTGGGAAGTTTGGCCGGCCGAGAACCATTTCAAAATAGTTTGAACCAAAGAGAAGATTAGGCGATGACCTACACAAGACGACACGTTTACACGGCCGGACTCGCCATTTCGGCAGGGGCTTTGATTGCGTTCGGAGTTCCGTCAGAAACAGAGTCGAATAGAAACCAGCTCTGTCAGTAGCTGGGCGATTGCGACGTTTCAGTACGGCTGAACCCGTGACGGTGTCCCGCTGTTAGTTAGAGGTTGAGGAGCAGTGCTCGGGTTCATCTTAACGCGACCTCCTGCTTGGCCGCAGCGTTTTCGGTTGCTTTTCTTCCTAAGATCGCCTCCAGTTGCCAGAGATCTTTCCAGCCCATGATGCGGCGGAAGTTCTTCTCCGTCGCCAGAAACGATGCTGCCACCCAACGTTGCATCATAGCCGCATCTCGCCAGCGACACACACGACGGGTTCGCATGCGCACGCCCGACTGCGGGCTCTCGATCAGATTCGTTGTGGCCAGGCAGCGATGCAGCGAAGACGGAATGCCCAATCGGTTGATCGTGAAGCATTCTTCCAACCCTTCCCGCAGACTCGCCGCTGCGGCCGGCTGCTCTTGCTCCACCCAATCGGCCAGCTTCCTGAGTCGCGCCATTCCTTCTTTCGTCTCCAGCCGATACGAGGCCCGCATCGCGGTCTTCACTTGCTCCTTCTGCTCCTCCGGCAGCCGTTCCACCACGTTGCGAATCTTGTGATTGCGGCAGCGCTGCACCGGATGTTGCGGGCCGAAGACGCGGTGAATCGCCGTGCGCAACGCTTTCGCGCCATCGATCACGAACAACCGCTTAGCCTCTGGTTTCACACCTCGCGCCACTAACTGCGCCAGTAAGTCTTCCATCACGGATTCCTCCGTCGATAATCAGGGAGCATGGGGCTACGTTCGCGAGGCAGGTTTCAAATCTGTCGACAATTTGGTGGACAATCTCGTCGATCGCGTGAGCAAGAACGGGTATTTGCTACTTAACGTAGGTCCCAAACCAGATGGCACTATCCCGGATGAGGCTAAGGAGCGGCTGCTCGGTCTGGGGAAGTGGCTTGATACCAACGGCGAGGCCATCTACGGTACAACACCGTGGTTTATCGCAGGTGAAGGCCCAACGCAGCTCGAAAAGAACGGACCGTTCAACGAGAACAACGAGCTCCGTTACACAGCGCAGGATATACGCTTCACTGCCAAAGACAACATCCTTTACGCGACTGCCCTCGATTGGCCGGGCGAGAAGATTCTTATCAAAAGCCTCGTGGCGAAGGGACGAACTTGGACTGGGCTGTATCCGTCGGAAATCGCCTCCATCAGTATGCTCGGGGACGGAAACGAGCTTAAGTGGGAGATGACGAAAGAAGGTCTAATCGTAGAGACCCCGAGAGTGAAGCCGTGTGATTACGCTTTTGCGTTCAAGATCGTCCGTAAAGCGCCATTTTGAGCGGATCGATGCACCATGACGAAAAACATCGAATACGCAAGAGCCAGCCTACAGGCGCGAAGGAGGAGCCAAAGGGGGTAAGCGATGATCCAACGGAACTGTACCGCGCCGCCAAGCGGTTTCGATTCTTTCACCGTGCTCTGACCTGCCTCGATTTTCTCATCCATGTGGAAGTGAGGATTCCACGGTTTTGGATTGCACTCGTCGTCATGGTTCTCTCAAGTCCGCTGTTGCACGCTCAGTATGCGGTCCCGCCGTGGAAGGCTGGCCCAGTCGATGTCAGCGGCATTCTGGATGGCTTCTACAGCGAGAACTTCAATCACCCGGATTGCCGCATTAATCAGTTGCATAACTTCGACTACTACTCCGCCCGTCCTCGCCTCAACATGGCCGAGGTCGGCCTGTCGCATGATCCAGCGCCTCTAGGCTTTGAAATCGATTTCGGCCTCGGGGATACGTACAAGCTGGTTCATTCTACGGAGCCCGATAGTCCACTAAAAAACATTCTGCAATTGACCGTATCCCTCAAACCTTCCGCGTGGCACGGCGTTCAAGTCGATTTCGGTAAGTTCCAGACCAGTGCCGGCATCGAATCGGCTGAAACACTGAGCGGCTGGAATTACTCACGTTCCATCCTATTCGTCTACGCTCAGCCGAACTACCACTTTGGCCTACGATCCACGGTCCCCCTCGGCAAGAGGGTCGAAGTCGGTTTACAGGTCGTCAATGGCTGGAACCGCGTTCTCGACGGAAATGGCGGCAAGACCATTGCCGTTACCGCGGACTACAAAGGTCCCAAGCTCTCCTGGTACAACGACTACTACATCGGCCCGGAGCGCGTCGACGGAGCCAACCTCCGCCGAACTCTCTTTGATACGACCCTGGTACAGGCGCACGCACGCCGTATGCTCGGTCGCTGTAGACAGAAGCGATATTAGGGCCGGTGACGCCATTATGCTGGAACATCTTATAGAAGGGGGTCACGCCCATGGCCCGAACCCGCTCAGCGACCAGGTCGCCAATAGGATACTTGACCATCGCGGTAACAATGCTGGTATGCAGACCGAAGCAGTCGGAGAGGTTGGCGGCTACATTGAATTCACCGCCGCTGACATGGATCCGGCAATCGTGTGCCTTGCGGAAAGGAATTATGCCTGGGTCTAGCCGATGAACGAGCGCGCCGAGACACACGAAGTCCAGGGTTGCCGAATCATGAATTGCAAGACCGTAGTTCATGACTTTTACCTCGAGAAGCAGATTCAGCGACACCGGGGCCAAATGCAGCCCTCGTCAGTCGGTCAGTTCTATCCTGTGCGACGTGAACAGCCGGTTTGTATTGGATGAACCATGCGGTCCTAAATTCTAGGAGCAAACCAGGTATCTAGTCAATGCTGCGGTTGGGGCCCGACCTCAATTAATCCCTTACAAATACTACTAATTGGCCAACCAAAAGTTAACAATCAGGTCGGAGCAAAAAGTGCTTGACAATCGAAAAGGGACAGGCTAGCGTTTTTGGTCGTAATTGGTTGGATCAATTTTTGTTTGTTTCATGGATCTGAACTTGTTTGAAAACGGTGGAGACGGAGGCTTTATGAATGTTCCGAAGCATGCCTGCTTGAGAATTCTCAGTTTGGCGGTGTTGATTATAGCGGTCTGTTTTGGCATGTCCGGCCCGGCTGCGGCTCAAACTGCAACGGCAGCAGCCGCCCTGAACGGCACGGTCCGAGATCCCTCAGGGGCCGCGGTGCCAGACGCAACGATCACCTTAACGAATACCAGGACCGGGTTCAAGCAAGTGACGAAAAGCAACGCGACCGGGAACTATTCCCTGGTTAATATCAGTCCGGGGAACTACACAGCTACGGTTTCGAAAGAGGGTTTTTCCACCGGGAAGGCATCCGATTTTGAACTCGCGGTGAATCAGACAGCCACCATTAACTTCGATTTGAAAATTGGCAGCGTCAACAGCACGGTTGAGGTCTCTGCGGGCGCTGTACAGATCGAAACATCCACGTCCGAACTTGGCACAGTGATCGGGCGCGCTGAAGTCAGCTCGTTGCCGCTGAATGGGCGCAATTTCACAGAGCTACTGCTGCTCGGACCTGGGGTCAGTCCCGTAAACGCTACGGAGGGCGTCAGTGGGATCGGTAATCCAATCGGGACCGTCGTCCTTCCCGCGGTCAATGGCCAAAATAACCGCAGCAACATGTTTCTGCTGGATGGCGTCAATGACTATGCCTCGATTCGCGACACCTATGCCGTGCAGCCCACGATGGATGATATCCAGGAGTTCAAAGTCCAATCCCACAACGACGAAGCGCAGTTCGGGCAAGTTCTGGGCGGGATCGTAAATGTAGTCACCAAGTCAGGAGGCAACCAGTTCCACGGTGACGTCTGGGAATTTCTGCGAAACGACGCAATGGATGCCGCAAACTATTTCAACCCAGTCAAGACCCCGCTGAAGCAAAATCAATTCGGTGGAGCAATCGGTGGCCCAGTGATTTTGCCGCATTATAACGGCCAGAATAAAACGTTTTTCTACGCTTCCTACGAGGGATACCGTAATCACACCGCATCGAACACCTTCTTTCGGACCCCAACTTCGGACCAATTGGGGGGGGGCTGTGGTGGAACCTGCGCCGACTTCAGCAATCTCGATGGCATAACACAGATCTATAATCCGTTCAGTTCGGTCCCCGACCCTACGACCGCCACGGGATTCGCCCTCCAACCGTTTATGTGCGATACGAACGGGAATCCGCTCCCGGCCCCGGGCAATATCCAGCCGTCGGGGACTCCGTGCAACAAAATTCCGTCCAACATGATCAACCCCACGACGGTTTACTTTGCGAAGACGTTCTACCCGGCCCCGGTCACCGTACCAGGTTACCCACAATGGAATGGCCGCGATACGACTCCAAATATTACCCGTCAGGATCAGGTTTCGGTTCGTTTCGACCAGCAGATCGGTACGAAGGATCGCCTTTTCGCGCGCTGGACGGAAGCCTGGGAGCCTCTTACCGGATCCGGAGGTTACCCAGCGTTAAGGTTTAATACCAAGAATGGCAATTACAACGTGGCGGTGAACTGGACCCACACATTTGGTTCAAGTTCTATGCTGCAGCTAACGTTTGGTCGTGTTTCAGCAGAGAACGACCGCACACCAAATTTCACGAATGTGCCGTCGGACTTCTACCAAAACTCTGGATTTGCTAACTATTTCTACGACCACGGGAAGTTTGGTGGCCTTCGCGTTCCGTCGGTTCAAGTTGGCGAAAACTACATCGCGGGCACCAATTATGAGGGCAAGCTGCATTACTCAAACATTTGGGAATACCGCGGCGACTACTCCAAGACTGTTGGGCGGCACAACTTCCGCACGGGCGCGAGCCTGGCCACCTATGCATGGGAACAACCATTCTTCGGCTCCGAGGATGACTTTGCTCAGGCGCAGACGCAGGATGGTAACCTGGACTCGAATACCGGCGATGCCCTGGCGTCCATGGTGCTCGGTGTCCCAGATTATTCCGAAGTGGACAACGTGTATTCGCTGCTCCACGGCGGAAAGATCATCGGAGGCTATTTCCAGGATTTGTGGAGGGTCACCGATAAGCTCACAATCAATTGGGGCCTGCGTTACGACATCACCGTTAATCCTCGCGAAGGCAAGGCATCCAACGGAAGCAACATCACTGGCGACTTCGACTTCAACAATGGAACCTACGTCCTCCAGAACCCGACTCCGGCATGTTCACCAACCCAGGGGGCACCCTGCATTCCCGGAGGAACTCTCCCCGCAAGTGTCACGATCGCGAAAAACGGAAAAATCATCCACGATGACTACAGCAACGTTCAGCCCAGAATCGGTTTTGCCTATCGCCTGACACCGAGAACAGTTATGCATGGTGGATATGGCAGGTTCTACGACAATTGGGCGGGTTTAACTGAAAATCAATCCAACTACACTCAGCTCTGGCCGAATCTGGCGTTCGTGGGAGCACCCGGCGGCTTTAATCTCTACGGACCGCCCACCGGGCTAGCCAGTGATCCTTTCAATTTTGGAAACACTGCATGGACGACTGTTCAGCCCGCACCATCGCCGTTTACACCTCTAAATGAGAGTCCTTTCACCGACCCCCACCTCAAGAACGGGTATTCGGATCAATGGAATTTCGGATTCCAGCGAGAGCTGGCGCCTGGTGCTATCACAACCGTCAACTACGTAGGCTCGCGTAACGCGCAAATCGCCACCTCGGTCACGTCCAATGCTTCGACCACGCCTGGGGGGCCCGTCCCTTACCCGTACATTCTGATGCAAACCGGATACACGAAGAGCATCTCGTCTACCGACTACAACGCTCTGCAAGTTTCCTCGCAATTCAAATTGCATTCCGGGATCACTTCGACGATTTCATACACGTGGTCGAAGGCGATGACTACCGGTTGTGACGGGTACAACTCCGGCTGCGAGATCCAGAACCCATACAATTTGGGAATGGATCATGGGCCAGCGGCCCATGATCTCACCCACATCTTCGCCGGCAGCTTTGTACTTCCGCTTCCGTTTGGCGGAGGAAGACGATTCAGCACGGGCAGCAGCTTTGTGAATCACATCATCGGCAACTGGCAGCTGAATGGAATTTTGACTTTGAACAGTGGGCCGCGTTATGACGTCCAGGACAATAATGGGATTTCCGAGATCAATAACTTTTATGGCGTCGAACGTGCCAATCAGGTGGGAAATCCTTACGCGAGCACGCCCGCGTATCCGCTGAGCAAAACGAATCCAATTAACATATACGCTTTCGCCGATCCACCCGCGGGAACTTTCGGGACTATGGGGCGAAACAGTCTGCGCGCCGACTGGGGCAGGAACTTGGATCTTTCGTTGTTCCGGTCGTTCAAGCTGTCGGAATCTAAACGGTTCGAATTCAGAGCCGAAGCTTTCAACACGTTCAATACGCCGATAATGGGGTATCCCGACACCTATCTTCCAGATGGTCCGGGTTTTTTTGGCGTAGTGTCTTATACAGCAAACACGGCGCGGCAGCTGCAGATGGCGTTGAAGTTTTATTTCTGAGCTGCTTGCGGCACAAGGCACAAGGCGGCAGAGTGCATGGTACTCTGCCGCCTTCGGACAATCAGGTCTTCATCTGCGACTCTCCACCGAAACTGGAACGTGTTGCCCGTGCTGAAAGCAGCTAACTTTGACCAAATTGAAGCTTTCGCCACAACACAGCCGCAGCTGCCGGAGGGAAAATGGCTTACCGTGGCTTGGATCTAAAGGGCAGAACCGCCGTGGTAGTTGGCGGTACGTCTGGCATTGGCCGGGCAATTGCCATGGGACTGGCAAACGCGGGTGCTGATGTCGTCGCAAGCGGCCGCCGACCTGACCAAGTAAAGGCAATTGCCGGCGAAATCGAAGCCATGGGCTGTCGCAGTCTCTCCATCACTGTGGATGTAAACGATAGGGCTTCACTGGAACACCTGCTCTCTGCTGTCCTGGACGCATTCGAAAAAGTGGATATCCTGGTTAATTCCGCCGGACGTATAAAACGGGGACCTACGATGGACTCGTCTGAGAGCGACTGGCACGAGATTCTGGATACAAACCTGATGGGTGTGCTTCGCGCCTGCCAGGTCTTCGGCCGACACATGCTGCAAAAAGGATATGGACGAATCATCAACATCACGTCGCTCAATGCATTCGTCGCACTGCATGAAGTCGCGGCTTACGCGGCCAGTAAAGCGGCGGTCCAATCGCTGACGAGATCCTTGGCTATCGAATGGGCGGGCCGTGGAGTGTGCGTCAATGCGATTGCGCCGGGTGTGTTTCCAACTGCACTGAATTCGGAGTTATTGCAGGGCACTGCCCGAGGGCAGGAATTGCTGATGCGGACACCGATGAAAAGGTTTGGAAGCGCGGAAGAGGTAGTGGGAGCAGCGATTCTTCTTGCTTCAGATGCGGCCAGCTTTATGACCGGTTCCGTAGTGATTATCGACGGTGGTTTCTTGGCGAGCGGGGTGAATCAGTAACTCACAGTTTCTTAAGCTTTGCGCACTAGCGCCTGGTCAAAGTTGGACAGGAGGGTTAGCCATTGTGGCGGTCTTGATTGACAGAGTGAGGGATTGTCGTGGTCGAGAGTGATCTCAACGGACAAACAGCGCTGGTGACCGGTGCAAGTAGTGGTATAGGTGCGGAAACGGCATTTCGATTTGGGGCCAGCGGCGCGTATACGCTTATTCACTATTATGAAAACCCAAAGGGCGCCACAGAGGTTCTCGAGAAAATTCGCCGAGCCGGTGGCGACGGGGAACTCATCTCCGCAGACTTGAGCGATGGTTCGAGCATCGCGCAATTCATTGGTTCACTGCAAACCTCGCACAGGCCGATTGACATATTGGTCAATAACGCCGGTTCCCTGATACAGAGAAGACCGTTCCTGCAGATTACCGAACAACTGTGGTCAGATGTCTTTACGTTGAATTTAACAAGTGCTTTCCTTACGACCAAGGCTGTACTTCCGTCGATGCTGCAGCGCCAACGTGGTTGTGTGGTGAATATTACCTCAGTAGCTGCTCGCTTTGGCGGCGGTATTGGGGCAATTGCGTACTCCTCAGCAAAAGCAGCACTATCGACAATGACTAAAGGACTCGCTCGGGAATTCGGACCCAACGGTATCCGCGTAAATGCAGTTTCACCTGGAACCATCGATACGAATTATCACAAGAAGTTTTCCACACGAGAGGCTCTTGATGCGGCCGTGGCTGCGACGCCGTTACAGCGCCTTGGGACAGCAACTGATATTGCCGATGTGGTTGTTTTTCTTTGTTCGGAAGGCGCGCGTTTCATTCAGGGCCAAGTAATTGAGGTGAACGGGGGATTTCTGATGGTGTGAGGTGCGATGCCCTCACTGAACAGCCCCGAAGAATGTGAACTGAGCAGGTCCTGTGTTCGAGGAGAACGAAATGTCGGCCGGTCCCTCGAAGAATTTCACAAGCCGGAATACACCACTGTTACCAGGAGGTAAGTAAAATGAGCTACACACGACGAGATATCTTGACGACCGGCTTGGCTGCTTCTGCCGGGTCTCTCCTTGCGAACACCCCTTTAGCGGCGAGTCCAACCAGTGTCGCAAAAGAGACGAGGGCTGGCGCGGCGGCGCGCAAGCCTTTTCAGCCGACGTGGAACTCCCTGAGAACGGTGAGTCTACCGCAGTGGCTGAGGGATGGGAAATTCGGGATCTACACGCATTGGGGCGTTTATTCCGTTCCTGCTTACGGGTCGAACGGAACCTGGTATGCCCACAACATGTACACCAATCCGGATTCCGATGAGAGAAAGCATCAGGAAGCCACATACGGTCCGCTGGATAAATTTGGGTACAAAGACTTCATTCCCATGTTTACGGGTAGCCATTTCGATGCAGACGAGTGGGCCGAGCTATTCAAGAAAGCCGGCGCCCGCTTTGCCGGTCCAGTCGCCGAGCATCATGACGGTTTCGCCATGTGGAACACGAAGTATTCCGAGTGGAATGCCGCGAAGATGGGACCCAAGCGAGATGTTCTGGGAGAACTCTCGAAGTCGATCAAACAGCATGGCATGAAGTTCCTTACGGCGTTCCATCACGCGGAGCACTGGTTCTACTTTCCTACCTGGGACAAACAGTATGACGTATCGGACCCTCGCTACGCCGGGCTGTACGGAGTGAGTCACGAAAAAAACGCCCTCCCGACGAAGGAATTCCTCGATGTCTGGATTGGGAAGCTGAAAGAGGTTGTGGACAACTACGGGCCGGATGTTGTGTGGTTCGACTACGGACTGCGCCTGATTCAGCAGTCCTACAAAACGGATTTCCTGGCCTACTACTTCAACAAGGCTGCAGCGGCAGGTAAGGAAGTTATCGTCACCTACAAGAACCACGATCTTACGCCTGGCGTCGGCATTGATGATCTGGAGCTGGGCCGCGAAAGTAACATGACCTACTACGAGTGGATTACTGACACCACAATCGACAGTGGAAGCGCCTGGGGATATGTGGAAAGCGTCGAATTTAAGACCGTCGATCAACTGGTGACCGGGTTAGTGGATCGTGTGAGCAAGAACGGATTTTTGCTTCTGAATGTTGGACCAAAGCCGGATGGCACGATTCCAGAGCCCGCGAAGGAGCGCCTGCTTGCGATGGGACAGTGGTTGGGAGTCAACGGAGAGTCGATTTACGACACGAGCCCATGGCTGGTAGCGGGCGAAGGACCGACCCAGTTCAAGAAGAGCGGCTCATTCAACGAAGACAACGACATCCGCTTTACCCCGGAAGATATCCGCTTCACGTGCAGAGACAACTTCCTGTACGCGACAGCGCTTGCCCGGCCAGGGGACAAGCTACCCATCAAGAGTTTGGTCCCCAGAGGAGATACCTGGACCGGACTCTATCCATCGGAGATTGATTCCATCAAGATGCTGGGAAACGACGAGCCTCTGCACTGGGAGTTTACAAAGGAAGCGCTCGTAGTGACGACTCCAAAGGTAATGTCAGGTGATCACGCCTTCGTGTTCAAGCTCACCTTAAAGAAGCCGTTCTGACCCCTTAAGGGAGCGCCGATCTAATGCCGCTCCCCCAATTCGGAACGAATGCTACGGCAGGTCTGGCCAAACTGAATTGCAGTTCGTCGAGAGTTGAAATGAAGAATGTATTTAAGCGCGCGTTAGGTCTGTCTTTTGCGGCGACCTTGTATGCGCAGGTCACTGTAAAGGAGCCGATTCCGCAAACGGCTACGATCGAGGTAAGTGCGGCGGCGGTCGGCAAACAAGAGATTCCACGAACGATCTTCGGTACGTTTCTGGAACCATACGGCAACTCAACCTACAACGGACTCTGGGCGGAACTACTGCAGAATCCAAGCCTGGAGGCCGGTTTATGGACCCCAGGTAGGATTGTTGCGATGCTTCACGATAACCCGGAGCTGCGCCGGGCGGGCGATTTAGGATTGCCTCTGCCATGGGAGCCGCTTGACGCGCACCAGGGAAATCGCTACGAGGTCCATTACGGCGATGCTGCCAATTCCTGGCAATCACTGCAGGTATTTGGCGTTCCGGGCGAGCCTACCGGGATCAAGCAAAAGGTCTATCTTCCCATTCATCGCACACGTGACTACACGGGCAGCTTTTACGCCAAGCACCTCAGCGGAGATACAAGTATAACCATCGCGCTTCGCGTCAGGAACCAGGACGAAGTGCTCGGGTCACAGCAGATTCGAGTTGCGGATACCTCGTGGACAAAGTACACGTTCACTCTTCAGGTTCCAGATGGAAAGTTACGCCGGCTCGATCCGGCGGATTTTGTCGTGGAAGTTGCGGGGGATGAACGCGTCGAGCTGGATCAGCTCTCTCTGATGCCTGCCGACGCGCAGGGCGGCCTGGACCCGGATGCCGTGGCCCTTGCCAAAGAGATGAAAACGCCACTGGTTCGGTTTGGAGGAAACTTTACCTCGGCTTACCACTGGACGGATGGCATAGGTCCGCGCGACAAGCGCAAGAATTCGCTCAACAATGCATGGGGACTTCCGGAGTACAACAGCTTCGGAACGGATGAGTTCCTTGAGTTTTGTCGCATGATTGGCGCTCAGCCGCAGATCGCTCTCAATCTCGGCAGTGGAACGCCGGAGGAGGCTGCGGCGTGGGTTCGTTACGTCGACGAGCATTGGTCCACGCACTCCGGGCTGCTGTGGGAACTTGGCAATGAGCTCTGGAACCATGGGAATCTCGGATATCCCACCCGCGATCAAATCGCCGCCCGCACCGCGGACTTCAGCAAGGCCATCCATGCAGTCGATTCGTCGGCACGGTTGATTGCCACCGGGGACGATCCCGATCATTTCCAGAGCTGGAATGCCATCCAGTTGATCAATCCACCGGGAACCTTCGATTATCTTTCAACGCACTTTGTGGTTGGTACAGGCGATGTGGTGCTCAAGAATCCCAGCCCAGACTTTGAGGCAGCGGCCGCGTATGCCCTGCCTGTCGAACTGGAAAACAGGCTGCACCATGCGCAAAGCCAGATCGACGGCACGCCCGGCTATGGCGGGGAGGTGCATCTCGCCTTTACAGAATGGTTGTTCTACGAAGAGCGCAATCACGAAGCGCCAAGCTACGACAATGAGGGCGGAGCCGTTGTGACCGGCGGCTTTCTGAACATGCTCCTGAGGAATTCCGACATTGTCCCCATTTCCGACATGACGGGAATTATGGAGTTTGCCGGAATCTGGAAAAAGCGCGGCCAGGTATATGCAACTCCCTCCTATTACGTCTTCAAGCTATACGCGAGTGCCGATATTGCAAAGCTGGTTACCGTAACAGCCGAGGCCGGCAGGTATTCCGTTGCCCAAGGCGTCAACAGGTTGCCGGATATTGCTTCCGCACCGTATCTGGATGTAGTGGCCGCGCTGAGTCAGGACGGCAAGACGCTGACGCTCTTTTGCGTGAATCGCAGTCTTGCCACCGACATTTCCGCCAACATCCGTCTGCATGACTTCGCCGTGTCCGAAACAGCCGCGGTGCACACGTTGAGCGCACGCAGTCTCACCGAAGCCAACGACGAGTTGCTTCCAACTCGTGTTAAGCCAGTGGACAGTGTTGAGGCGGCTCACCCGGACGGATGGATTCATATCTTTCCGCACTCGAGTGTGACCGTGATTGCTCTGCATCGTAAGTAGGACCGTGCACGCGCTCGACCCGTGTAATGGCGTCTGAACAGACATGGCAGGACGACCACTCGCGCCACGGCACATACTTCCCACCCGTACACTGATATTTTTGTGTAGTAATCGTTTACTTTATCGAATACAATTGAGCGCATACGATAAAACTACGGCATGGACCTGGAACCCGGACGCCTGAGGTGGGCGCTCAGGTCTGTTAACGGTAGTTGTACCGCTCAAACTCGATGCCAAGAACCGAAGGCGTCGCATCCTTTTTTTTGGAGAAATGACATGCATGAAGATTTGGTAGTTGTCACGGGTGCGGGCGGATTTATAGCGGGCTCGCTAGTTGCCTCCCTTCGCCAACAGGGCTACAAACGAATTCGCGCGGTCGACATTAAACCGTTGGACCATTGGTATCAGCGTTTCGATGATGTCGAAAATCTTTCCTTGGACCTCAATATCAAAGAGAACTGCGAAAAGGCGGCACGGAACGCACGCGATGTATACAACTTGGCGGCCAACATGGGCGGCATGGGGTTCATCGAGAAGAACAAGGCCCTCTGCATGCTTTCCGTTCTCATCAATACGCACATGTTGCAGGCGGCGGTGAAATACCGCGTGGCCAGGTATTTCTATTCCTCTTCGGCATGCGTTTACAACGGCGACAAGCAGAAGTCTTTTGAGGCTCCCCTGCTGCGGGAAGAGGATGCGTACCCCGCATTGGCCGAAGATGGGTACGGTTGGGAGAAACTCTTCTCGGAGCGTATGTGCCGGCATTTTCACGAGGATTTCGGTTTGTATACACGTGTGGCGCGTTTTCATAACGTTTACGGTCCCTGGGGCACTTGGTTTGGTGGGCGTGAGAAGGCGCCAGCCGCGATATGCAGAAAAGTCATCGAAGCCAAGGAAAACGGCAAGCATGAGATCGAGATCTGGGGCAGCGGAAATCAAACGCGGAGCTTCATGTACATCGATGATTGTCTCGAAGGCGTGCAGAAGATAATGAATTCGCAGATTTTAGAGCCGATAAATCTGGGCTCGGCCGAAGCCGTCAGTATCAACCGCCTGGTTGACTTGGTCGAGGACATTGCCGGCGTTAGGCTGAATCGCAAGTACGATCTGGACGCACCGCAAGGAGTGAACGGCCGTAATAGCGAGAATACTTTGATTCAAAAATATCTTAACTGGGAGCCAAGTATCCCCCTACGAGAGGGGCTGGAGAAAACCTACGCCTGGATTTACGACCAGTACCGGGCCCGCGAGAGCGGACGGGCCGGCGTTGTCCAAGAATTCGTCACCACACCGCACGATTAGCGTCCGTCAAATGCCAGTCTCGTCTGCCAAGATGACGCAGCCATGGGATTATCTGATTCTGACTGCGGCGAGTGCGCAGCAAGCCGCGGCTTACGAGGACCAAATTCGCCTGCGCCGTGAAGCGGGCGAACTTTCCCATGTCCGCCATTCCCTTGTGGTTGCGGACATTGACGACAAGCGGATTGGCAGCGCAGGAAGCACTCTGCATTGTTTGGCGCAAGTTTTGCGGCGCGAAGTGCCCCACGATGAAGTCGGTGATTTCGAGCAAGCGAGCTCAGTGCTGCGCCGCCTGCGGATTCTCATTGTTCACGCCGGCGGGGACTCGCGGCGCTTGCCCGCATACTCACACTGCGGCAAGATTTTTATTCCAGTCCCTACCGCAAGCACTTCGCAAATCCCGGTCACGCTTTTCGACTTGCTCATACCAATGTTCCTCCCGTTTCCGGATAGCCTCCGGGGAGAAGGGCAGATTGTAGTTGCCTCGGGGGACGCACTCCTCCAGTTTGAAGTCTCAGATCTGGATCTCGCGGCTCCGGGCATCACGCTCTTAGGATTGCTTGCCTCGCCACAAGAAGCGGCCCACCATGGTGTGTTCTGTGCTGGCAGTGAAGGTTCGCTTCGCCTCTATCTGCAAAAACCCTCCGTTGATGCGCAGATCAACGCCGGGGCCGTGAACAACGCCGGCCAATCGATATTGGACCTTGGCGTGATGAGTATGGATGCCAGTACCGCAATCAGGTTGATGCGGGCCTTTCTTGAGTTGACGCCGGCCGCTTGCGGGCCGACTCTTCAATGGCGGGCCGGGATGCGGGATGTAGTCATGACCCACGGTATCGACCTATACCGCGAGATCTGCTGCGCGCTAGGGACGGATGCCACGTTAGCAAGCTATAGCGAGGGTGTACGGGCAAGTGGGTCGAGACTTGACCCCGCGATCCTGCAGGAGTTATTTGAGGCCTTGAGTGGTGTCCACGTCCATCTGCAGGTCCTAGGCGATTGTAGCTTCCTTCATTTCGGCACGACACGGCAGCTTATTACGAGCGGGATCGCTCTGCGTGCTAACCACCAGGTAGTCCCTACCGGTACGTCCGTGCTAGTTCTGAACAGCCAGGTTCATGGCCAGGGAAGAGTGTCAGGACATCACGCTTGGGTTGAAGGCTGCTGCATAAGCGCCCCGCTGGTTCTGGGAGGGGACAATGTGGCAGTAGGGCTTGATGTGTTGGAGCCCCTTGTGCTGCCGCCGGGGGCGTGCCTCGATCTCTCGGCAGGCACTGATCGAAACGGAAAGTCCATCTGGTTTGCACGATGCTGTGACGTTGACGACAACTACAAGCAGACGGCAGCAGCGGGTGCCACGTTCTGTGGCAAACCGCTGTTTGAGTGGATGCGGGTCGTGGGTGTGAGTGCATCCGACCTCTGGCCGCCGGAGTTGTCGGAACGGGACCGTACACTGTGGAACGCGCGAGTATGTCCAGCGGAGGCCGAGCATCTGTCATTTCGCCGTTGGTTGTGGATGTTCGATGTTGAGCGCGCGACGCCGGAGCAGAAGCGGAGTTTTCTGGTAGCAGACCGCTACAGTTCATCACAAATAGCGTTGTTGCTCAGTCAGTCTGCGTTCCACATGCGGCGTTCGATGCTGTGGTCGACTGCAAGTTCGCCAGTTAAAGTATGACGCTGGCCGCTTTTTCAAGAAGCACACTATTGGACTGAAAACTCGAACGATCGCTCAGAGTGGCCGCAAAAGGACGGTGATTCGTGCTGAAAAACGGAATCCTCAATCCCGCCATCAATTCATTGTTGAGTCGAATTCGGCACACAAACACTCTGGTGCTCGCGGACCGAGGATTCCCATACTGGCCCCAAATCGAAACCATCGACATCTCTTTGGTGGACGACATTCCTCGGGTGCTGGATGTTCTTAAGGCCGTGCAAGCGAATTTCCTTATTGGAAAGATCGTAATGGCTGAAGAATTTCGGAAGGTGAACACCCCGGAAACAGTGCGCGGCTTTGAACTATGTATTGGGAATATCGAGACCATTTTCGAGCCGCATGTGCAGTTCAAGGAACGTGTTCCACGGGCGATCGGACTGATTCGCACGGGCGACACAATACAGTATGCCAACATAATTGTGGAGTCGGCCTAACACGGGAAAGGACCACTAGTGACTGAAGTCAATAACACTGAAGCCAAGAATACTGAAACTAATAATAAAATTCCAAATCGAATGGCATTGGCTGGTGGCTGGATTGACCAGCCATTCGTGTCCAGGCTTAATCCTCGGCCGCCGGGTTCGATGGTCGTGGTCGGGCTGGACCCTTCCTTCCATTTCATGGATCGAGCGGGGATGGCCACAAGTACGCGAGCTGCCGCTGCGAGGCTATGGAACGGCACCTTGCCGGATGGGGACCCGATGCAGTTGATTCAAGAGCTGTACGAGGCCGAAAACCAGGGAGTAGCGCAACCATCGGGTTCGCAGGACATGGCCGGACTCATCTTGCCGGGCGTCAACCGACTCGACTACGACTATGACCATCGTGGAGGACTTTTTCCTGTCAATGTCGAATCCTGCAACGATGAGGAGGTGGCGAGCTGGCTGGAGGAGGTTTTGCACCTCCTGCCAGTTGCCGGGCGACCGGACGGCTACAACCCCCTTGAGGAGCAGCATTTGAGTGCGGAATGGGTCCGTCGGCTGGGCGAATCCGGAAAAGTGTGCTTCCACGCGATTGTCACGAAGAACTTACGGGAATTGGGGGAGTCGATGAATGAATGTATGAGGTGCTGGGAAGCGCTCCTGCCCTATACCGTCCGACATCCGGCCATCAAGGTGGACCTGCTCAGCTTGCTGGCTTCTTACCAGTCCCGTTGTGCGGGGGCAATGTACTCAGGATGCGGCGGCGGCTACCTCTTTGTAGCTTCGGAAGACAAAGTGCCCGGAGCCATCAAGGTGAAGATACGTCTGGTGCAGAACGATCGACGCCTAACAGGAACTCTGAAAGGGTGATAGGGGTCCCGTTATGTCAGTGCAATAACTCTCGCGTTTCGAAGGTCACGCTTCGTTTCGACTGATGTTGTTAAGACGTAACCGTCTGGTTTCAACTCCAAACATGAGGAACCCGCCCAATGATTTTCTCAGGATCGGCAGAAATTCCTGTAGCCCTCCACGGTAAGAGCGAGCACACTTTGTTTCCAGCAGGGCAGCTTGTGCCGTTCATCCTTGTTACTGTCCTGTTCTTCCTGTGGGGAATTCCCAACAATCTGAATGACGTGCTGATCCGCCAGTTCATGAAGTCGTTTGCGATCGGCCGTTTTCAGGCCGGGCTGGTGCAGTCGGCTTTCTACATGGGCTATTTCCTTCTGGCCATGCCGGCCGCTCTTCTCATGAGGAAAGCGGGCTACAAGACTGGATTCGTGATCGGCTTGTTCCTGTTCGGAACCGGCTGTTTTCTGTTCTGGCCCGCAGCCCTGGCGGGAAGCTATGGATTCTTTCTGTGCGCTCTGTTCGTGATTGCCAGTGGCCTGTCATTTCTGGAAACGGCGTCCAATCCCTTTATTGCGCAACTCGGCGACCCCGATACATCGGAAAGACGGCTCAATTTCTCGCAGGCATTCAACCCCTTTGGCGCGATCACAGGGGTTCTGATCGGGACCGTTTTCATCTTTTCCGGGATCGAACTGACGCCGCAGCAGATTGCCGCGCGCAAGGCCCAGGGGCTATACGAAGTTTATCTGCGGACGGAAACACTGCGCGTCATCAAACCTTACCTGGTCATCGGCGCGGTGGCGATATTCTGGGCGCTTCTGATTTTGCGCACGAAGTTTCCGGCCATTCAGAGTGAACACGAGAGCAGTGTCGGCGACCACGGCCACTTCAGAGAACTGTTCCGCTATCCTCACTTCTTGTGGGCCGTCGTAGCGCAGTTTCTCTATGTCGGCGCCCAGGTCGGCACATGGAGTTATTTCATCCAGTATGTGCAGGAATCCACGCACCAGCCGGAAAAAATCGCCGGTTATTTCTTGACGGGCACGTTGGCTGCGTTCGGAGTGGGAAGATTTGTTTCCGCCTATCTTATGCGTTTCATAGCCCCCAATCTGCTCATGGGCACCTATAGCGTGGTGAATATCCTGCTCGTGTCCCTGGGAGTTCTTCTGTCGGGCTGGGTTGGGCTATGGTGTGTTTTTCTTACAAGTTTTTTTATGTCGCTGATGTTTCCCACTATCTTCGCGCTCGGATTGAAAGGGCTGGGCCCCAACACAAAAATTGGAGGCTCACTGATTGTCATGGCCATCGTCGGCGGCGCGGTTTTGACGCCGGTCATGGGACTCATCTCAGAACTGGGCCGGGGTGTCCGCTTGGCCTATTGCGTTCCGCTCGTCTCCTACGTCTGTATCGCTTTGTATTCCTTTTTCGGCTCCAAACAGCGCGGACAGCTAGGCGAGCAAGGTGGTTAAATCATGTTCTCGGATACAGCTCCAAAACAAACTACGCCAACATCCCGGCGAGCATTCTTGAGGCAGGCGATGACGGCGGCTGTCGTGGGCGGCTCCCCCAAGGTGTTGTCCGCAGTGTTGTCCGCCGCTTCCATTGCGCCGCGTGTTGAAACCGGCACGAGCGTCCTACGGCTCACGGCGGTGCCCAACCGCGCTCCACTCCAGCAGAACGCGTTCTATCCGCTTCCGCTTGGAGCGATCCTGCCGGCTGGCTGGTTGCGTCGGCAGCTTCAGGTGCAGGCGAACGGCCTGGGCGGTCATCTGGACGAGGTGTGGTCCGATGTCGGTCCGGCCAGCGGCTGGCTGGGTGGCACGGGCGAGAGTTGGGAGCGCGGCCCGTACTTCTTGGATGGGCTGGTACCGCTCGCGCACCTGCTCGACGACGCGCGCCTCAAGGCCAAGGCGCAACGGTTTATCGATTGGACGCTCGACCATCAGCAACCCAACGGCATGTTTGGCCCGACCAAGAACGATGACTGGTGGCCGCGCATGGTCATGCTGAAGGTGCTCACCCAGCATCAGGAGGCCACGTGCGATCCACGGGTCGTCCCGCTCATGCAGCGCTACTTCGCGCATCAACTCGCGGAGCTGCCCAAGCGCCCTCTGCGCGACTGGGGCATGTATCGCTGGCAGGACGAAGCCGTATCGGCGTTATGGCTCTACAACCGGATCGGCGACCTGAAGCTGCTCGATCTGGTGCGCCTGCTGCGCGGGCAAGGGCATGATTGGCAAAGCGAGTTCAAAGATTTCCGATACACGCACAAGACCGGCGCCGACGGGAAGGATCCCCTAGTCGAGAATGTCGGCACCGACGAAGCCATGGACACGCACGGCGTGAACAATGCCATGGGTCTGAAGGCCTCGCCCGTTTGGTGGCTCGTATCCGGCAACGCGGCCGACCGGCAGGGGCTGCACCACCAGTTGCAGATGCTCGACACCTACCATGGCCTGCTGAACGGTATGTTCAGCGCCGACGAGCACTTCGCCGGCACGGATCCGTCACAGGGTACCGAACTGTGCGCCGTTGTTGAGGCGATGTATTCGCTCGAGCAGGCGGTCGCAATCCTGGGCGACGCCGCGTTTGCCGACCGGCTAGAGCGAATCGCCTACAACGCACTGCCGGGCACGTTCACAGACGATATGTGGGCGCACCAGTACGACCAGCAGCCGAATCAGATCCAGTGCAGCGTGCGGCCGCGCCAGTGGAGCACGAACGGGCCGGATTCGAACCTGTACGGCCTGGAACCCAACTTCGGCTGCTGCACGGCGAACCTGCATCAGGGCTGGCCCAAACTGACTTCGAGCCTCTGGATGGCGACACCGGAAGGCGGGCTGGCGGCGATTGTGTATGCGCCGAACATCGTACGCACCACGGCAGCCGGCGGCGTGCCAATCGAGATCACGGAGGAAACTGATTACCCATTCCGCGAACGAATCGAGCTCCGGCTAAATCCCCAAAAAGCCGCGCGCTTTCCACTCTCACTTCGCATGCCCGGTTGGGCGGAAGGAGCGACCCTCGCTGTGAATGGAAAGGCGGTGGATACAAGGCAGGCTAGCGGATTCGCCGTGGTGAACCGCACGTGGCGTCCTGGCGATCGTGTTGTGATCCGCCTCCCGATGAAGCCGCGCATCACGCGCTGGCACAACCGTTCGGTGGCGTTCGAGCGCGGCCCCGCACTGTACTCACTGCCCATTGGCATCGACTGGAAGAAGGTGAAGGATCGCGGGCTGGCATCGGACTGGGAGGCCAACCCGACAACGGCTTGGAACTACGCCGTGGCCGTGGACGAGAGGCGACCGGAGGAGACCGTCGCGGTGGTCGAGCGAGAGGCGGCTGGGACGCCATTCACCGCAAAAGGGGCAATGGTCGAACTGCGCGTAAACGGATGCAGGCTCCCGCAATGGACCGAGTACGAGGGATCAGCCGGCCCGTTGCCCGCAAGCCCGGCGGAGAGCAGCGAAAAGAATGAGGAACTGACGCTTGTACCCTACGGTGCGGCCAAGCTTCGAATCACAGCGTTCCCAGAGCTTGCAAGGTCCTAATTTTCCGGAGGACAGTTACGCATTGCCGGTTCGGTCAGTGGAAGCGCGGACCACGAGCGATGGATCCAATATGATGCGCCTCCTGCGTGGAGGTGTTTTTGCCGCGATGATGCTCAGAGCAAGGCGCGCAGCCCTTTCTCCTATCCTCTGGCTTTGCTGGTCAATGCTAGAGAGTGGGACACGCAGCGAGTCATCGTAGTGAAGATTGCCACAGCCAATGACTGCAATATCCTTGGGTACGTTTAGTCCTGCTTCTAGAGTTGCGTTGATAGCTCCCATTGCCAGCGGGTCGTTATAACAAAATACGCCGTCGGGTCTCGGTTGTACACTCAACAGTCGCCTAATGCCTTCCGCTCCTAATTGACGGCTCTCGACATCGACCGTCCGCTCAGCGACAACATATTCGGGACGAAACTGCATGCCGTGCTGCGCAAGAGATTTCTTATACCCTTCAAACCGTCGAATACCTGGGCTAATTTCTGGGCCGCGAATGTGAGCGATCCGCTCACACCCCACCGCAATCAGATGGTCGGTTGCGAGGATGCCGGCAGCCTCGTCGTCGATGCCAACGAAGTTAGCCGGGAAACCCACAAACTCCCTGTCGATTAAAATATAGGGCGTGACTTGTTTCTCGACGCGCCGGAACGGCTCACCTGTCTTACGCGAAGACGCGATGATCAGGGCATCGAGTTGCCTCCCCAATAACTGATCGATTTCTTGCTCTTCCAGTTCCGGGTCTTCTTCCGAAGACGAGATGATAAGCGAGTACCCCTTCTTTCTCAACGCAGTTGAGATCGCCTTCGCCACCTCGGCGAAGAAGGGGTGCAAAAGGTCTGGCACGACCAGGCCTATCAGGTAAGTATGCCCGGTCACCAAGCTACGTGCTGTCAGATTAGGACGGTAGTTCAGTTCCTTAACGCGCGCTAGCACTCGTTCCCGCGTTTCCTCCCCGATATCGTCGTGGTTGCGCAAGACTTTGGAGATAGTCACCACGGACAAACCCAGATCCTTGGCGATGTCCTTCATCCGAACGGCCATAAAGTAAGTTTAGTCGATACAGTAAACGTCAGCAATGGTGAGTGTGGTGGGTGGCAACGCACTAGACGGGGAACGCGACTCCGTGCCACTTGACACCGCGAATCGCTACACCTTCCGAAGCCCTGAGTTGTCACAAGAAACTCCGTCGAGTCGCGGCCTCAGTCTCAGCAGTTGCTTCATGGCCTCCGCGCCCCGTTGCCGGCTGTCTCTGCCGCCGCAACAACGTAGTTATCCAAAAGCGTCAACCCGCCTTGTGGCGAGGGCGCGCTTATATCCCGCGCGCCTCGGAATGCCCGGAGTGTTCTCCGGACCCCGTATGTGGACCGTTCTTTTGCATCAGAGGGGAACGCCGTGCACCTTGAAGAAGCTGCAACCATCGCTCACTTTAGACGCTTACGTCTGCGGTTGCGCAAGTCGGCCATCTTCGCGGCCGGCGCGGCTGTCACGGGTCATTCTGAACGAGAACAAGTTGCTGAATACGAAATTAAGAAATCGATAAAGTAAGCGATACTGATTCTGCTTGACAAGCGGTAAAGGGTTGTGTCCAAATTGGACGAACCAATAGTCGCCTCTGGGTATAAGAGTTTTGGCAACGAGGAGGGGTCCGTGAGATCTCCGGATTACGTCTCGTTGAGGTTCCTGATTTCGGCAACGTTAAGCATGGCAATCTTTATCGGCATCTCCGGCCCGGCTGCGGCTCAAACTGGAACGGCGGCAGCCCCGCCCTGAACGGCACGGTGCGAGATCCCTCGGGGGCCGCGGTGCCAGACGCAACGATCACCCTAACGAGTACCAAAACCAGGTTCAAGCAAGTGACGAAAAGCAACGCGACCGGGAACTATTCGCTGGTTAATATCAGTCCGGGGAACTACACAGCTACGGTTTCGAAAGAGGGTTTTTCCACCGGGAAGACATCCGATTTTGAACTCGCGGTGAACCAGACAGCCACCATTAACTTCGATTTGAAACTTGGTGCCGCCAAAACCACGGTTGAGGTCTCTGCGGGCGCTGTACAGATCGAAACCTCTACGGCCGAACTTGGCACCGTGATCGGGAGCGCTGAAGTCAGCTCCTTGCCGCTGAATGGGCGCAATTTCACCGAGCTACTGCTGCTCGGACCTGGCAAGAGTCCCATAAACGTCACAGAAGGCAGCCAAGGTTACGGTAACCCTACCGGCACTGTCGTCGTTCCAGCGGTCAATGGCCAAAATAACCGCAGCAATATGTTCCTTCTGGATGGAGTCATAAATTACGCTCCGGTCAGCGACTTCTACGGTGTGCAGCCGACGCTCGACGACATCCAGGAGTTCAAAGTCCAATCCCACAATGACGAAGCGCAGTTCGGGCAAGTTCTAGGTGGGATCGTTAACGTAGTGACCAAGTCAGGAACCAACCAGTTTCACGGTGGCGTTTGGGAATTCTTCCGCAACGATGGGATGGATGCTGACAACTATTTCACTGGCCACCTCCCGCTAAAGCAAAACCAATTTGGCGGAGCCATCGGTGGCCCGGTAATTTTGCCGCACTACAACGGCCGCAACAAAACGTTCTTCTATCTCTCCTACGAGGGGTACCGCAACACCAACGGAACTCCCATTCTTTCATTGACTCCAACCCCGGCGCAACTGGGCACAAACGACAACGGCGTTCCCGATTTCAGCGACCTCTACAGCAGCGGAATACAACTATATAATCCGTACAGTTCAGTGGTTAGTCAAGGAGTTCTAAGCTCCCGGCAACCATTCTATTGCGATTCGTATGGGAACCCACTTCCAGCGTCAAACGGTATTCAGACACCGGTTTCGGGATCTTCTGCCTGCAACAAGATTCCGTCCAGCCTGGTAAATCAGGCGGCGCTCAACTTTGCGCAGACTTTCTTCCCAGCTCCGATAAACGTCAACAACCCCAGCTTTAATTACGTGGACAGCGATCATAGTCACACCCGGCAAGACCAAGTTTCTGCTCGTTTCGACCAACAATTCGGCACTAAGGATCGCCTTTTTGCACGTTACACTAGCGCCTGGGCGCTCAGCACCGCTCCAAATGGCTGCTGCGACAGCGGCTTTCCCGTGCAGGGTATAACGCAAAATAAGAGCGTTATAGATTGGAACTTAGCGGCGGTTTGGTCACACACCTTTGGTGCGAGTTCTGTACTGCAGCTTGCATTTGGCCGTGTTTTTGGACAGGACTATAATAAACCGTATAACATATCGAAAATTGTGCCTGACCAGTCCGCCTATTTAACGAAATGGGGCTATTCGCCTGCTTTCACCAGTCAAGGCCTCATTCCGAACTTGGCTCCCGACTGGCCCTACGTCAATGCTGGTGGTGGGTGGTTCAACGTGAATCAGTGGGCAAATGTCCTGGACTTCCGTGGAGATTATTCAAGAATCGTGGGACGGCATAACTTCCGTATGGGAGCAAGCACGGCCACGTATGGATGGTATCAATACCCCGACGTCAATAGCTTCGAAAATTTTAGCACGCCCCAAACTGCCTCCGGCCCTGATCTTGGCTATGCGGGAGGCAACCCCATAGCATCCCTGTTGCTCGGTTTTCCGGCCTACGCGGAATATGACAATACTTACTCCAATGTCCGCGGCGGGAAGGTCATCGGCACCTATTTCCAGGATCAATGGAGGCTGACCGACAAGCTCACCATCAACTGGGGACTGCGATACGATCTCACCACTACTCCCATCAACGGCGTTACCTCCAACAGGAGCAACGTAACGTTTGGCGACCTCGACTTTAACAATGGCACCTACATTATGCAGGATCGTCCTCCGGCATGCACACCTAATCAGACATTGAACTGCGTTCAAGGGGGGGTGCTTCCCGCCGACGTGGTGGTCTCCAGCAACGGAAAGATCTCCCAAAATAACTATGACAACATTCAGCCCAGAATCGGTTTTGCGTACCGGCTGACGCCGAAGACAGTGATCCATGGTGCGTATGGAAGGTTTTTTGACAATTGGTCGGGCGTTACCGAAAACCAGCAAGTAAATACGGGGTCGTGGCCAGCTTCGCCGTTTGTATTTAACAGCAATCCCCTCCAGAACGGGCTCTATAACCTTGGATTGCCCATTTACACCGCCACGGATCCTTTCAAATGGGGAGGGACGCTTCAAATCCCATATATAGCGGCGCCCTGGGGGAACATTGGCTCTTCCACCGACCCCAACCTCAAGAATCCATATGCGGATCAATATAACTTTGGTTTTCAGCGCGAGCTGGTTCCCGGCGCGACCGTGACCATCAACTACGTGGGCTCGCGCAACCAGCGAGTTTCCGCCCGCATTACGGCCAACGCATACCGCATCCCCGGGGACCCGAACAGTCAACCTTACCCGTATTGGCAGGAGCCTGTGGGTTACACCTCCGACCTCGGATCCAGCGATTACAATGCCCTGCAAATATCTTCAGAGATGAAGCTGCATTCCGGGATCGTAGCGACGCTTTCCTATACCTATTCGAAGACGCTCGTGATCGGTTGTGACGGTTTTCAAAGTGGTTGTGACATTCAAAACCCATACGATCTCAGGGCAAGTCGAGGCGTGGCCGCTTACGACCTGCCCAACATCTTTTCCGCCAGCTTTGTGCTTCCGCTTCCGTTTGGCGGAGGAAGACGATTCAGCACGAGCAGCAGCTTGGTGAATCACGTCATCGGCAACTGGCAATTCAACGGCATCGTCTCTCTAACCAGCGGGCCTCCCTTTACGCTCATGGCTAGTAGTAACTCAATCTCCGGCATCCTTAACGTTGCTGGGACCGAACACGCAGATGTAGTGGGAGATCCCAACTCCGGTACCTGCCCGAACCCCAATGGCGGCGCGCCATTTCCGGTCAGAACAGTCAATTGCTGGTTCAACACAAGCGCCTTCGTCGATCCGGCTCAGAACACTTTCGGGAATGAGGGGCGAAATACGCTGCGTGCAGATTGGGGTCGAAACCTCGATCTCTCACTCTTCCGGTCCTTCAGAATATCGGAGTCCAGGAGTTTGGAGTTCAGACTCGAAGCTTTCAACGCGCTCAACATGGTGGTGTTGGGTACACCTGATACCAACATACCGGATACAACCTTCGGGGTGGTAAGTAGCACGGCAAACACAGCGCGCCAGCTGCAGCTTGGTTTCAAGTTTCATTTCTGAGCTGTTTTCGCAAATGAGGCCAGAGAGCCGCAGAGTGGATGCTACTCTGCCGCTTCGGACAATCTGGGCTCAATCTGCGAATCTCCACCGGTTTTCAATCAAATTGTCTTCCAAGGGGGTAATATTCTTGAAACGTGTGAAGTCGATAATTCTAGCGCTGATACTTGGCCTTGTCTTTTTGTATTCAGCAACTATGTTCGCCGGCGAAGGTGCCGACGCTCCCACTGTATCGCAAAGTCCGGAAGTCATCGATCAAGTCTGGAGACAGGCAAGCAGCAAGTACGACGCTGAACGGGCACGGGTTCTCCAACAAGTAGACAGCGCCATTCAGCAAGGCCCGTTTCGCGCTGACTGGGAGTCGCTTCAAAAATATGAAGTGCCCGAGTGGTACAGGGACGCGAAGTTCGGGATCTTCATTCATTGGGGTGTCTATTCCGTTCCCGCGTTCGGCAGCGAGTGGTATCCGCGCCAAATGTATATCGAGGGCTCGGAAGAGTACAAGCACCACATCGCTACGTATGGCACGCAGGACAAATTCGGGTATAAGGACTTCATCCCTTTATTCAAGGCGGAGAAGTTCGATCCCACAGCTTGGGCCCGCCTCTTCAAAGAGTCAGGCGCGAAGTATGTGGTCCCCGTGTTTGAGCATCATGATGGCTTTGCCATTTATGACAGTGGCCTTTCGGACTGGACCGCGGCAAAAATGGGGCCGCATCGCGATTTAGTTGGGGACCTCGCGAAAGCAGTACGGGCAGAAGGTTTACATCTGGGCGCGTCTTCCCACCGCGTGGAACATAACTTCTTCCTGGGAGTCGGGCGCACCATTCCTTCCGACGTCAACGATCCGAAATATGCCGCTTTTTATGGACCTGCGCATCGCTGGCTCGAAGCCAAACACGGAATGCCGCTTTCCAACGACTTCACATTCGTCTCCAAAGCTTGGACCGACGATTGGCTTGCCCGATCCACGGAAATTGTCCAGAAGTATCACCCTGATTTCATATTTTTCGATTGGTGGATCGGGCAACCCTCGATTCGCGAGGATCTAACGCGCTTCGCGGCGTTTTATTACAACGAGTCACTCAAGTACGGCGATCATGTCGGCGTAATCACCTACAAAGATGTCGCGATGGAGGATCACTCAGCCGTTCTCGACCTGGAACGGGGCCAACTCTCGGACATTCGGCCCTTCCCTTGGCAGACAGATACTTCGGTTAGCAACAGATCCTGGGGCTACATCCAGAACGATACGTTCAAATCGCCCGAATTCATTGTCCACCAACTTGTCGACATCGTTAGCAAGAATGGGAATCTGCTGTTGAATATTGGTCCACGCGCCGACGGCACCATCCCTGAAGAGGTGCAGCTCGTACTTCTAGATGTGGGAGCGTGGCTGAAGGTCAATGGAGAAGCTATATACGGGACTCGCCCCTGGCGGGTGTACGGTGAAGGTCCGACCAAAGTTGCTGCGGGCTCGTTTAACGACACCCGTACCCAGCCCTATACCGCAGAGGACTTCCGGTTTACCGAGAAGAACGGCGTGTTGTATGCAATCGAGTTAGGATGGCCTTTAAACCACGAAGCGGTCATTCATGCGCTAACATCCGCGACCATGGGCGCCGGAAAACAGATCCAGTCCATTCGATTGCTAGGCTTGGCAGCGAATTTGTCTTTTGAGGAGCATCCCGATGGTCTACATGTCCGCCTACCCGAGCAGCCGGCGGGCAAGTATGCTTACGCCATCCGTATCGAGTTCTCGAGTTCCCACTAGACAACGTTTACGCCTCGGCAGGACATGGAGCGGTGACCCAATCTCTCGTAACCGACTGTGAGCATGTTGATTCGAGGGTAAGTTGGCGAAAGTTAGTGGAGGAGTACATACGATCATGAAGAACAGTCGTTTCGCTGTCGTCTTTGCTACCGTATTCCTGTTGTCATCCTTAGCTTCTGCGAGGCCGCGCTGGACCGAACAGGAGGCGACTAGCTGGTACTTCAGGCGGACAGCCACAAGTCCATTTGCTTTGGTTGCAGGCGCTGGGGCGCATATTTGCGGAGGAACGAGTTGCCGCTCCCGGTCATCCCGAGAATCAGCGTGTGGGCAACCTCACCGTTATGCAGGTTGAGAAAGTAGGGTGTGCTGTTGTCGGTTTCGAGCACAGCCAGGTACTCGGTGCCGAGATACGTGTTCGTCTTCTCGCCGGGAAGGATCGTAAACAGAAAAGACAGGTCGGCGTAATTCGTGTTCAGCAGATACAGCTGGCGGAGGTTGAGCGCATAGTTGCCCGGCACGGTGGCGAAATAGGCATTGAGCTGGTTGTAGGTTTCCGCAAACAGGTTGCCATCCCCGTTGGTGAAGATGCCAGTGAACTCGGCCCCGAGCTGCTCCAGTTCGGCCTTTGAACGACCGTACAGCACAATCGTCAACGAGAAATCGCCGAGCGATTGGCCGTCCCCCAGGGCGCGCAGGCAGTCGCCAAGGTTTTCGATGTCAGCCTGCTTTGACTCGTCCACCAGCACATCGCGCGGGTTCGTCTTCGTGGCGTCGTTGCCCATCTGGGAGACAAACCCGGTCTTCGACATATTGAAGTGGCGGCGACGCTTGTTGACTTCTTTGCGCGCTTTGTCCGCCGGGAGCGGCGTCCACTCCGTGACAACACGGAAATTGGCCGGTATCTTCAGCAGCGCGTCGAGCGCCAGGGGCCGCGTTTCGGTGATGGCCTCTTTCATCGTCAGCACACGGACAATGTGATCGCCGACGCGCAGATGATCGCGTTCCGCTTCGATATTCGAGTTGACGACCTGATAGTCGAGAAACTGCGTGGACTGCGGCCTGCCGGCAACACGCCAGTCGTCAAAATTCAGCAAGCGGCGGAAAAACGTGAATTGTCCATGCCGATTCAAGATCTCGATTTGCATGAAATCCGCGAGCTGCCGAGCGAATGCCTGCACGCTCTGGTCGAGCCGTCGAAGATCGTGCTCAATATGCGTACGCAATAGCGTTTTCATGCTGTCGTTGGTGAACTGCACTTTTAGTTCGCCAACTGCGCCCGCGGGATCGCGCAAGATTCGAGCGATTGCCGCGCCCACGCCGGTCTTCGACCTCGCGCCTTCGAGCAGGATGCAGTAGAAGATTTCCACCTGATAAAGACGGTCGAGCTTCGCTTCAAAGAACTTCCGCCGCTGGTCGATCGCCGCTTCCACGATCGGATCGTCATACTTTGCGAAGGGTATGTCCGGGCGGTTCGATTTGAAGAGGTACTGGTAAACATGGAAGCCTGGGCCAAACGCTTTCAGTGCCGCCTCCAACCGCTTCACCGCGTACTCCTGTTCCGAGCGGTCAAGACTTTCGTAGTCAACGCCAGGAATACTGAGCACCATGCCGACATCGCCGCTCTTGGTAAGGAAGGCCGTCTCGTTCCAGAAGCCGTATAAGTTGATGTGGTCGTTGAGAGCCGCACTCTCTTTCCACGGCTTGATGACCTTATCGAGACGCAGCATCAGACCACCTCCACACGGGGGACTTGCTGTTTGGCCGCGTCATAGCGCACGTTGTAGCGTTCGGACTTCGCCAGGATGCGGAGGAACGCCGGATCGCTGTTTGTCACCCAATGCCCAAAGGCAAAACCGCCAAGGAAGACGGCGATGCCCGCGAGGATGGAATTGAAGAGATTGAAGGCCCCTACCGCGCCGACGCATACGAAGTAGAACAGCGTCCGTTCCACGCCCAAGTAGGTGAGTGGCTTGTGCAGGCTCTTGAAGACTCGATTTGTCCGGTGCTTCTGCTGTGCTTTCTCTGCCATAAGTCCCTCGTCTAACGATGGTTTGCACGCATTTGGGAAGGGCGCTATACGCCCCAGAGCCAACTCAGGACATTCACGGCGAGAACTGCGATGCCGGTTCCGGCGGCAATCCCGGCGAGCGCTTTCTTCGCACCGGGTTCGCCGTGTGCGAAGCCGTAGCCGCCGATCACGATGGCGACCAGACTTGCAACCTTCGCAATGGTGCCGGTGAAAAGGCTTTGGATCGCGTTAAAGCCGGTGTCGAACGGTGAACCCTGTGCCAGCGCGGCCACAGGCAGGACAAGAAGTAGGGTAAAAACGGCGGCCGTTGGACGTGCCCACTTGCACCGAAGAAGGGGCTGGATTGGGCGGACAAGGTGGACTTGGAACCAACGTGATGACATTTGCGCCTCCGGGAGCAGCTAAAATCTGCTGCGTGTGGCGCAAAACTAGCCCCACTCAATCATCCATGTCTAATCACTTCTCGTTATAACGTTATTCCTGGGGGTTATAAGTCCGGGAAGCTAGAGTGATTCGGTCGGTCAAGTTGGAGTCGAGGCCCGCATGAGGAGGTTCTATCAACCACGTAAGAAAGGACATCGCCGTCGTCACTTCGCTAAACCTTCGGTTGCCCAAAGAGCGCCCCAGCGTCTGGACAACCAGCTACGATGGGTCTGAATAGCACTGCGGTACGGCCGGATTTACCTCCATCTCAAGGATTTTCTGGCGCTTTCTTCGAATGATCTTCTCTTCCGTAAGTCCCGCCTTGTCAATAAGCTCCGCATCCGCGCAGCGGCTTGGTCAACGAGAATTTGGTGTGATGAACCATTCTGGTGCTGTCCGTTATAACCGGCAGGAATAACGTTATAACGAGCGGTTATTGGACACAGCGGCAGAAATGAGTGAATTTGGTTAACCATCCCCGGTTCCGTGCGGAGTTGACCGGTCGAGGACGGCACTGGTCGGCTTCGAAGCAGCCGAGTTTGCTGATTGCAGTTCGAGGTAATGCTATGTCTGACTTCGCTCGAAACCGTTCTACACTTCGCCATCCTGTTCCGGCTGGAGCAACTGTCCGTCACCTGAAGGCTGACAGCTGAGGTGAAACAATGCTTCACAAAGAACCAGCCACGGTGGTATTAAATGAAGTCATAGGTAGGCGGCTCCTGAATGTCAGGGAGGCCGCCCAATACCTGGGGCTCGAAGTGGACACCGTCTACAAGAAAGCCAGGTTGCGGGAGGTTCCCTGCGTCAAGGTTGGTCGAGCGTTGCGGTTCGATGTGGAAGCGCTGGGGCGCTTCATCGAGCAGCACACGATCGAAACCATAGACTGAAAGGAGAAGCTTGAGTGTCCATTCACAGGAAGTGCGAAGGGGTGTTTGAAGTTCGCTGGAGGGAAGGAGGACGGAATAAAAGCCTTCGGGTCCACGGCGCGCATGAGCTCGCTAGAAAAATCGAACGAAAGAGAATGTCGGTGCGTGATGAAAATCGGCATCTCGATGTCAAGCGGGAGGTCAATTTTCGGATGGTGGCGCTGATCGAGCGGTACTGGACGCATTACGGCATGAGGAAGCGTTCGGCAAGCCGGGAGAAAAGCGTGCTTGACGGCATCCGGCTTGAACTCGGCCGCCTGTTCGTTCGGGAGATCGACGGCAACGCCGTAGGCCGCTGGTACGAAAACCTGACGGCTATTCACGAGCTGTCGCCGGGAACGGCCGTGCGGCACTTCAACGTCATGCACCACATGATGGAGAAGGCATCGACAATCTGGTCCAAAGAAACCGGGATTGACCGGAATCCTGCGGATCAGGTAGAGGTGATGCGGCCGGACGATCAGAGGGACCGTTACCTGTCGGAAGACGAGCTGCGGAACCTCAAGCGGGCGCTTGACGAGAAGACGTACCAGAAGGGCACGAACGCAATTAACAAGACGTTTTACCGTTTAAGGCTGATCGTGCTTATCGCCGTTACGACGGGAATGCGGGCGGCGGAGATCTTCGGCCTCGGATGGTCGGACGTGATGTATAGCGAAGGGTTGGTGGCGGTGCGGGCGAAGCTGAAGGGCGGCAAAATGCGTTACGTCCCGATGCTTCCAGAACTGGCCTGTGAGCTGCGGCGCTATCCCGCCGTGATTGGTGAGGATCGGATTTTTCCGCCGAAACCGGGAGCAATCAGCGGACGGCAGCGCGTGGAAGGAAGTTTCGAGGATCTGCTTGAAAGGGCGGGCATCGAAGACTTTCGCTTTCACGATCTGCGTCACACGTTCGCATCCTGGTACATGATGAACGGCGGCGATCTTTACGAGCTTGCGAAAATCCTAGGCCACTCGAATATCAAGATGACCGAACGCTATGCGAAGCTGGCGCGGCAACACATTGCCCGGACCGGCAGCACGGCGAGGGAAATGTGGAAACTGCTGGATCAACCGAAGGTGTTGGAAGCAAAAACGACCTGCGACACGGCGAACATCCTGTCCGATGTTCGCGTATAGTTCGCGCGACTGAAACCTTATCTCTCTGGTTGCTGGTAAGTGCTTAAGAATGTGGTGGCCAGGGACGGAGTTGAACCGCCGACGCCAGCCTTTTCAGTCTGTAGCTATCCTGTACATTAAACAACTTGCAGGTAACAGACGGCTGCGTAAGTCTTTCTAAGTACGTGCAAGTCGGGTCTAGCGTGGGTTGCATTGTGGGTCGCGAGCGAGGTGTTTGCCGCCGCGATCGAACTCAAGGCCTGAACAAGAAATCGAGAATGCAGGCAGAGGAGAATCGCAGCTAATCACTCAGACATTGAGGACGGGGCTGCGAGCTGCCCTGGAACTCGAACCCATCGTTTGTGGCACTACAACCGCATCCGCTATCCCTAGCGCAGTTCAGTAGATTTCGGTAAACTCTTTGTCATGGCACACGGTTCGACCAACATCAAAGAGCACGCCCACGAACTGATCGACCGCATGGCTCCCGGCCAGATCGCCGCCGTCGTTGGCCTCTTGGAGATCATGCTCGATCCGGTGGCCCGCAGTGTCGCCAACGCTCCCCTTGAGGACGAACCGATCAGCGAAGAAGAGAACCGCGCTGTCGCCGCCTCCAAGGCATGGCTCAAGGACCACGAACCCATTCCCCATGAGGAGGTACTCGCCGAGTTTGGCCTCACCTCAGAAGACTTCGAGCGCATGGGCCGCACCCCGCTCGAACCTCACGGCAAGGGCCAGTAACGATGGGGAAGAAGATCGCCTGGACCGACCAGGCCAAGGCTGACCTCCGCGCTATCGATCAAGCTACCGCCCTCCGCATCCTGCATATCGTGGCTCGTTATCTCGCCACCGGCGAAGGCGATGTCAAGCGCCTTCAGGATGTTGAGCCGCCAGAGTTCCGCCTCCGCGTCGGCGACTATCGCGTGAGATTCCACGATCTCGGCGATTCCATCCTGGTTCTCGCCGTAAAACACCGCCGCGAAGCCTACCGCTAAACGTATCCGGCAACGCCGGACAAACAGCGAATGTGTCCCGGTTCGAGGAGCGGGTGGGATCCCCAACGAGAAAAATGTGATGAAAAAAGGCAGGGCGCTCCAATCCCACCCTTCAAAACAAACGAAGGGTGGGGCACCCGCCCGCCAGCGTTGCCGCCTCAAGCGTCGCGGGTGTGCGGTCTTGTCAGTCAACTGACATTAGTCCCCCGCCCTAGCGTCAGTGCAGGGGGGGAAGGTTAAGGCGCAGAGTCTCATGCGTTCGCTAACGGCACGCAATAGTCTTTTTAGTCACATTCTGCGCGTTACTGCTGGCCGTCCGTTTTCGCTCTCTGCTGACAGGCTTCAGGCTGCGCTGCTTCTAACCTGCGAAGGCTTGCCTTCCACGCAGTGAAGCACTCGCTGTCTTTCTTCAGTATCGGCCCTAAGATAGCGTCGGCTGAAGCGGACGTGGCCTTGCACGGCGACGAAGGCGTCGGCAGAGAGCAGGCTGCTTCGGTTTCCGCCTGAGCCAGTTCCGCGTACTGCGCTAAAACCGCTTGATGTAATATCGCAAACGATTTCAACTCGCTGATGACTTCTTCTTCGGCTTCGGTCGCGGCTTCGGCTTCGGCTTCGACCATCTTGTCATCTACGACCTTGCTGTCGCTGCCCGCCGTGCCCGCCGCGACAAGAGCCCTGATAGCTGCTTTCGAAAAAGCAGTGCTGATGTGTTTCTTTTTGGTTTGCGCCGTCGCCGCGCTCGTGAAAAAGATGAAGCCCATAACCGCTACTGCGATTGCTGCAAAGTACTTTTCCATTGCGTTTTCTCCGCCTTCAGATTCTTCGGTGACACTTTCCTTCGTTGCCACGCACTGATTCTGACGACCCGACCATCACAGCGCCAGTTACGTCAGTGTCAAACGAACTGCCGATTTGTTTGGCTGTTAACAAGCGGCGTTCTCGTCGTCGGTCGCAAAGAAACCGCCGTCCCGCGCAAGGTCCGCTAACGGCGCTCCATGGCGACGGGGTTTGTTCTCAGTTAACACTGCTCCACAATCCGCATAAAGTCGCGTTCGCCAAGGATGCGAATGCTTTGGCCCCTGGTCGTCAACTCTTCGGCTTTGCGGTGCTTGGAACTCTTTTCATGACCGGCGAGCCTGCGCAGGTCTTGATCGCCTACAACTAAGAGCGTTGTATGTCTTGTTACGTTTGCATCCACTTGACAGCCTGCAAGAGAGGCGGCGTCAGCCGCCTGACGACGTGAAAGGGACAATGTGCCTGTAAAAACCAAGACTTCGCCATAGAGTGGCCCGTCCGGATTTCCATTACGAGTGATCGGTGGCGCGGCAGCCGGATCGATTGGCTGCTTTACTCGCTCAAGCCACTGATCCACACTCAAACCGGTTTCGGTGATCGCCCGCAATAGGATCTCGCCTGCGCAGCGAGCGTCTTCCAGCGCATCATGTTGCCTGTATGCAATGCCAAACTCCGCTGCTACATTTCCAAGCCCATAGCCCGACCGCGAAAACTGCGGCCAGGCACGCCTTACCACCTTGGCGGAATCAAGCCAGCACCACTCGGAATACGTGAGATCGTTTTTCTCGCAAGCTCGAAGCAAAGCAAGGCGGTCAAAGGCTGTGTGACTGACGACTACGTTGCCTTGCAAGAAAAGGCTTACTTTGGAATAAATTGCCCGCCAGTCCGGGGCGAACCGAACCTCCGCTTCACGAATCCCGTGAATGGAAACATTAACAGGATCGAAATCATCTCGAGGATTTACGAGCGATTCCCAGGAGTCGTGGAGGACGCCGTCGCGAAAGGGTGCAATTCCGACTTGACAGATGCTGGACAGGTCAGGATTGGCCGTTTCCACGTCAATTACCACGAAGTTCATGGGTACACCTTTCTCTTTGAGAAAGTGTCCCATTAGGCAATCGTGCACACTAGCTGACTTTGGTAACCCCTCTGTGCCAAGATGAGTGAGACAAGTAGGCCCTCAATAATTACTGTAGGGCGGGGAAAGAAATCTCACTTTGACAAGCATGAGCAAGGCAAGTACTTCTTCCGTTGCGTTGGCGGCTTCGGAGCGTAGCGGAGAAGCTGCCAACGCAACGGGCGCCCCGGCCCCCGATCCCGAAGTGACCGCCCGTTCCATTCGCCGTCGTTTCACGGCCGAGTATAAGTGCTCGGTCCTCGACCAGGCCGAGGCCGCCCAGCAGGTCGGCGCGGTCGGCGCCCTGTTGCGCCGCGAGGGCCTCTACTCCTCGCTCCTGTCCACCTGGCGGCGGCAGCGGAAGCAGGGTGAGTTCGATGCCCTCACGCCCAAGAAACGCGGTCCCAAGGTGGTGGTCAGCCCGCTGCTTCTGGAAAACCGCAAGCTGGTCGCCAGCAATGCCCGCCTGAGCAAGAAGCTGAAGAACGCCGAGTTGATCATCGAAGTCCAAAAAAAAGTGGCCGCCCTCCTGGGCAACCCGATCCCGAGCATCCAGATCGGCGAGGAGAACTCATGAGCGCCGTTCTGGAGTTGGGCAAAGGTGTCGGCCAATCGGCCGCCTGCCGCGCCCTCGGCGTGCCCCGCGCCACGCTGTATCGCCGCCTGCAACCGCCCGCCCCGCCCGGGTTTCGCCCCACGCCGGGGCGCGCCCTGGACGCCGCCGAACGACAGGTGGTCCTCGACCATCTGCACGCGGAACGTTTCTGCGACAAGGCCCCGGTGGAGGTCTACGCCACGTTGATCGACGAAGGCACGTATCTCTGTTCGATCCGCACCATGCACCGCATCCTGGCCCAAAACGGCGAGCTGAGGGAGCGCCGCAACCAACTCCGTCATCCGCAGTATAAGAAGCCCGAGTTACTCGCCACCGCCCCCAATCAAGTCTGGAGTTGGGACATCACGAAGTTACTCGGCCCGGCTAAGTGGACTTACTTCCACTTATACGTGATCCTGGACATCTTCAGCCGCTATGTCGTCGGCTGGATGGTGGCCGGACGCGAGACCGCCGAATTGGCGCGGCGTCTGATCGCCGAAACCTGCGACAAACAGGGCATCGTCGCGGGCGATCTTACCATCCATGCCGACCGCGGAACCTCGATGACTTCCAAGCCCGTGGCGCTCTTGCTGGCCGACTTAGGAGTTACAAAGACACACAGTCGGCCCCACGTTTCGGACGACAACCCGTACTCCGAGAGCCAGTTCAAGACCCTCAAGTACCGGCCCAAGTTCCCCGAACGCTTCGGCTCCATCGAAGACGCGCGCGCCTTTTGCCAGGGGTTTTTCCCGTGGTACAACCAGGAGCACCACCATAGCGGGATTGCCCTGCTGACCCCGGAAGTGCTGCATTACGGCTTGGCCGGGGAGGTCATCGAGCGGCGGCAAAAGGTGCTCGACGGGGCCTACGCCCGCTACCCGGAACGATTCGTACACCATCGCCCCCAACACCCGCCCCAGCCCACCGCGGTCTGGATCAACCCGCCAACCCCGGTCGAGAAGAAAGAAGAAATTCAACTCTAAACTCTCGCGCCACTTGTCTCAAACTCGTTGACACGTTCCGAACCGGAGCGGTGCAGGGTCCGTTTCGTTTGCATGACACACTTGTCACGCCCCGGCCTGGTGGTGCGTCCATTCGTCAAGCTTGCAAATGACTCTCGGCTTACGAAGGTAATCTGATTCTGATGAAACCAGTTGGCGCGAGATCAGAACGCACTTTACATTTGAAGTTGTCATAGAGGCGAGGAAAGGAAGCACTCAATTATGCCTACAATACCAGGCAAGGTCGCAGACAGGCTCAGATCCAGCCTCAAGGAATTCCAAGCAATTGTGCAATCAGCCAAGTCACGAGACGTGAACGAGGCAGATACCGCCACCATCGTGACTGAAATGTTGTCAGCCGTCTTCGGATACGACAAGTTTTTAGAAGTCACATCTGAGTTGAATATTCGTGGAACGCGTTGCGATCTTGCGACAAAGAGGGACGGCAAAATCCAATCGCTGATCGAAGTCAAAGCGGTTGGAACCGAACTGAAGGATACTCATACGCATCAGGCCGTTGACTACTGTGCCAACTCAGGGATTGAGTGGGTCACGCTCACGAACTCCGCCAGATGGCAGATCTATCGGGTTATCTTCGGCAAACCAGTGGATCACGAATTGATCCTGGACTTCGATCTGCTCGGCCTCAATCCGAAAAAAGACGAAGATATAGAGAAAGTATTTTTGCTCGCGAAGGAAGGTTGGAACAAGTCAGCTCTCGAAGAATTCGACATCCAACGTCAAGCTCTGAGTCGTTTCTTGCTTGGCGCTGTGCTCATCAGCGACCCTATACTCAAGCTTGTGCGGCGACAGCTAAGGAACATGTCGCCTGATGCCAAGTTCGATTTGGAGCAGATCAAAACGGTGCTATCGCGGGAAGTGTTGAAGCGCGAGGTGATCGACGGAGAAAAGGCCGACGAAGCACTCAAGAAGGTCAAAAAAGCAAACCACAAGCCAAAGATAAAGCCTGTAGTGAAGGAAGTAGCACCTGCCGCCGCTAGTGCGTCGTCAGGTCAGTAAGGAGTCGCGAAATACAGCAGGAGGGGTACCTCTCATGACGCAACCGGTGCTCTGTACCGCTTGTGGGTCAATCGGATATACCAAACGCAGGATGAAGGGGTCGATCCTGACAGAGTTTATTCTGTGGTGTTTCTTTTTGATCCCTGGATTGATTTACTCGATCTGGCGACACAGCACAGTCGCACAGGTGTGCCCGAGTTGCGGAAGTTCGGCAGTAATTCCAACTGATTCCCCGGTAGCACAACAGACTCTCAAGAGCCGCGGCCTGAGTGGTGACCAAATAGGAGCTTTACCTAAACCGAAACAATCTCCCGCTGGGAGGATTGTCGGGTATGCTTTGTTGGGGCTGCTGCTTCTTGGTGTTATTGGCGCGCTACTGTCCAACAATTCTCCCACACCCACGCCGGTTGCACCGGCGCTCACAGCCGCGCAAGACGCAGCATCACAGAAAGCGAAAACCGATGCAGATGCGAAAACGATGTGGCTTGCCACAGAACTCTCGCTATTAAAAAGCAGCATGAAGAATCCTGCGGCGTTCAGTCCAACGTCGGTGTTCCTCACATCGGACGGGCGTGGTTGTGTGAAGTATAGTTCGACGAACAGCTACGGTGCGACATTGCAGGGATGGGCAATTCTCGAAAAGTCTGGGACGATTTGGTCGGGAGACGCAGCCGAGTCCAGATGGAATAGAGAATGCGCAGGCAAGCGCGGGACGGAGCAGTGGACTGAAGCACTCGGGGGACACTTGATTGAAGTTTCCGGGACTGCTGTGACTCCAACCACGGCTTCGGTTCAAGACCCAACCACAACCGCAGCAGCGCAAGGCGGCGAGCCGGCGAAGCTGATTAGTCAGTGCGGCAAGCCCGATAAAGATTTCATTCAGAGCGAGGGTGGCCAGCCGATTCGGCACGTCATCTACAGGAAGCAGAACGTCGAACTGATGTATTCCCGTGAAGGTGTTCCTGCGTGGCTGCTAGTCGGCATTGTTGAGGCAAACGGCGACGACAACATGGATACAGCAGAGGCGAATCGCCGGTTGGCATGTGCGGCGGGCAGTATTCATACAGTGCTGGATCGCCCCTGAACGACAAACGCCCGCAAGCCCATGGCGCTTCACGATTCGATCAAGGACGTTCCACGTTAGGAGGCGCGCCGCTACATACCAATTCCCAAGCCCGGCCCCTGTTCCTGCCGTGGGCCGATCTCCCGCTGCGGCGCGATGGACTGCTCCTGCTTCACCTCCGGCGCATGGGCGCTGCGGTGGGAAACATCATGGCCGAGCGCCGCGCCCAGCTTCTCGCGGTCGTTGGTGAATAGCTGCGCATCCCACGCGCCGCACAAGACGGCGACATAGGCCATGCGGTTGTTGAGCAGATCCTTAGCGCCCGACTCCGTGTACACGTGAATCAGGACACGGTCGCCAGTCAGTGCCTGGCTGGAGTCGCTGGTCATTCCTTCTTTAGCGCCTGATAGCATCGCAAGGGCCGGGCCGATGTGGGGCGCGGTGCTTGGGGTTTTGCCGTGCCGATATGTTGCCGAATGCGTGGGGAATGGGCCGCCGATCCGCGCCGCGATCCTGGTCCCTTTAGCCGCGCTTTCCGCCGCCGATTCGCGTTCCGATCCCGACCCGATTCGCTGCCCTTTGCGCTCCCGATTCGTGGCCTGATCGCGGTTCGATTGGCGGCGCTTTGCGGTGCCGATTGTGCCGCCGATTGGCCGCCTGGAAGCGTGGCGAATCCGGCCCGGTGAAGGCGGCGGATTGGCGCTCCAGGAGGCGGGTTAGCGGAAAGAGGGTTTTTTGCCATGCTTCGCATGGGGTTTACGCTTCGACACGTCATCCCCACTTGGGGAACTGCACAGCTACCTTTGGGAGCTTATTGGTTACCACAGAAAACAAAGCAGTTGCGGGAGTGCGGGAACTAATGGGTTCCCGCCGGGGCGCTGTAGGGCGCTCTGCGCGTAAACGTGTTGAGCCATCGAGGGTTGCGCGAGAAAGCGGAACTAGGGCCGCTGACACCAATGCACGCGGCATCCGGTGTTTGTCCGGCGCATATCCGGTGTCTGTCCGGTGTTGCCAGATGCGTTCAGCGGTAGGCTTCGCGGCGACAGTAGCCGAGCCATTCCGAAGGGGGAAAAGGGTACGGGCGCGGATCACGGCCAGTCAAGCCCCGTTCCGCCAAGAGCGCGGAACGCCTTACGGCTGCGCTTCGCTCCGGGGCGTTGACAGGCCGAGCCCACGCCCGTAAAGGCCCTCCCGCTATGTTCGGAATGCCTCTCTCTGCCCCAGCGGGGCAAACTTTTCAAGGCGGCAATGCAAGTCCCGCGAAGAACTAATTAGCACCCGCCCGACGTAGCAAAAGTATGCCTTGCCGACATGCGCGAACAGCTAATAGTCTGCGCAAAATTGTCGCGTATGACGAGTCGATCAAGCAACAGAAAGCCTGACGAGTTACTGGTGATATTGCGCGCCAATTCCGGTGCTCATACACCGGCGAAGGAACCACGTTTCCCCTTGGCTTTCCTCGGTGTTCAAGGCGGTGGAATGTAACCACTTTGGCCGCGCTCTTCAGCTTTCCGGCAACCCTGTTTATGACTCGGTATCGGAGGGTATTGCTGCTGCGTCAGCAGTACTATCCGCTCGCTTTTCAAGAGGCAAAACCACCCGATTCGACACCCAGGTAGAGCGGCTGTTCAAGACGGCTCCAAGCCGGAAACGCAACGCCGACAATTGATGGCATATGGCCCCGGCAACGGGACGTAGAGCTTGGCTGCAATCCTCGGTTCAATTGTGGCGGTGTTCGCACTGTAGGGACAACTTGGAGGGCATCAAATTGAGGCCTTTACGACACCCGCAGAGGTTGCTATCGCCTTCGGATTTTCAGCGGAATTAGAAGGCGGATCAGTACGGCATCCGTGGGCAATTGTGCTGGCAGAATGGCCACTTCTAGTTGGCCCAAAAGCTCCTGCCAAACTGGGCCAAATGGACTCGCCGAGTCCACCGCAATCTTGAAGCCACTCGCCCCCTTTCAGCAGGTGGAATCGGCCCGCGATAGTACACGGGATACGGCGACTATCTCGCCAGTCTCAGTAACAGTTCAGCCGGGCGGATTCGGCTCCGCAACCAGAGGTAAAAACACCATCTTTCAGCCTTTCAAAAGTAGCCCGTCAAGAGGCATGCCAACTGTCCCGAATCGCCGAGGCAAATGACTTGGGATAAGAAGGCCGAACAGCCGAGACAAATCGCAGTGATCGAGTGAGTTAATCGGCGGTCCAGTCGCAAGAGATCTGATCCCAATTGACAGCGCTCATATGTTCCATTTGCACGACCTCAAACTACGACTTTGACGGCTGCCAAGCGCGCTCATGAAGCGCAAGCCAGTGTGCTTGACAAGATGGCATAACTTGTCTTCAATTCACATTCTTCCCGGTCATGTATTCTCTGTCTATCTGCCTCTACTTAGCTTCGCGAATGACATGCTTTCCTGCTTCCAATGAGCAGCGTAAATAGGTGTCGTTGTTCAGTGTTGTGGCCTTGCTCTTAGCCCGATCAACACTGCCGTTGAGCGTGCTTTCGCGTTGCCGATTCTGATCGCTATTGTAAGTCTACTAACTAGCACAAAGGCACGATAAACAAAGAAACATACGTTTTCCACATATAACGACCTTGAATAATCCAGCAACAAATAATAAAACAGTGAGCATCTCTTGCGAGGCTTAGTTAGTCTAAGTCAGAAAACGGAGCGAGATATTACCGCACTCGTTGCAGAGCTGGATCGCATGTTGACCATCTCCAAAGCGTTGTCGGCAGGACAGGCGTGGACATACCATGCGCGTGAGTTTGTGTCGGAGACGCAGAACTACTGGAGCCGTGACGCGCAAGTGCATAGCGAGTGGCAGGGAAGGCTTGCCCAGGAGTGGGGACTGCGTGATTCCGTTGGTGCCGGAGAATTCGCTCGATTGAGCGAAGGACAGCATCCTGAAAACGGCGTGCAACTCGTCAAGCACCAACCCGCAAAGACCTACGACAACGAGTACGGCAAGGAAATCACCAGCGTCGAACATCGCGCCGGGTGGGACGCGACATTCTCAGCGCCGAAATCCGTTTCTCTCACCGCGCTTGTGGGCGGCGATACGCGTGTCCGTGTGGCGCACCGCGAAAGTGTCCGCGTCGCGCTTGGCGAATTGGAGCGGTATACGCAAGCGCGCATCGGCAATATCCACGCGCCCGAGACGACGGCCAAGTTCATTGCCGCCACCTTCGAGCATGACACCGCCCGCCCGGTGGATGGCTACGCTGCACCGCAACTTCATACTCATGCCGTCATTTTCAATATGACCGAGCGCGAGAACGGCCAAACGCGGGCGCTTCAGGAGCGAAGCCTTTTCCAATCGCAACAGTATGCGACCAGTGTGTACCGTTCCGAGCTTGCCATGCGGCTGCAAGGGATGGGCTACGAGATCGAACGCGGCAAGCACGGCCAGCCCGAAATCAAAGGCTACACACAGGAATACTTGGATGCATCCAGTCCAAGGCGAGAACAGATCAAGCGACACTTGCAGGAGATTGGACGAGAAGGCGCAGGCGCGGCGCAGGTTGCTGCCCATCGCACGCGGGACAGCAAGGAAATTCATTCCCTGGAAGAAGTGTTGCAGCGGCACCACGAACTGGCCGCACAGCACGACCATCAGGCGGATCGCGTTGTAGCCCAGGCGCGCGAACATACACAGATTCATGCACCCCGCTCTGAGAAAACCGAACAACAAACTGAACGACAGGCCGTTACCTACGCCCGCAATCATGTCTTTGAGCGCTCTGCCGTACAGGACGAGCGAAGCATTTTGCAGGCGGCAATCAGCCGCAGCATGGCGCAAGCAACCTACGAACAAGTGCGGCATGAATTTGCGCAGCGAGTCCAGCGCGGAGAGTTTCTTGTCGTTGGCCGGGTTGAAGGACGTGCTGCGCCGCTCTATACCACCGCCGAAATGGTCCGTATGGAGCAAGAAATCATCGGACGTATGCAGAGCGGCAATCAGAGGACCTACAGCGATCCGATGCTGGTTTCGCCTTCGCTGCGGATTGCAACAGAGGACCGTCATACAGAGTTGAGTCCAGCGCAACGCGAGGTGGTCGATGACATCTTTGTGAGCCGCGAGAAAATCATCGGTCTGGATGGACTCGCTGGTACGGGCAAGACAACGACCTTGGCGGTGATCCGGGAAGGAGTGGAGGCCGAAGGCTACAAGGTCGAAGGTTTTGCTCCCACGTCGCGCGCGGCGCAGAAGCTAGCCGAGGCCGGCATCGAGACCTCGACGCTGCAACGCCATCTTGCGCGGGGAGAGCAGCCGGACACAGGCGAGAAAAGACTGTATGTGCTCGACGAGTCTTCGCTTGCCTCGACGCGCCAGATGCACGAGTTCATCGAACGGCTTCATGCGAGAGATCGGGTTTTGCTAGTAGGCGACACGCGGCAACATGAGGCCGTCGAAGCGGGCCGTCCTTTCGCGCAACTTCAGGAAGCTGGAATGCGGACGATGCGGCTCGAAGAGATTGTGCGACAGAAGGACCCGGAACTGAAGCAGGCTGTTGAGCAATTGGCGCGTGGTCAGGTTGGCGCGGCTATCGCTAGCCTTGACCGGCAAGGCCGAGTGCATGAAGTGAAAGGGTACGAGGAGCGCATCACGGCCATTGCGCGCGAGTATGCCAAGTCGCCGGAAAGTACGCTCGTGGTATCGCCGGACAATCTGTCGCGCACAGAGATCAATCAGCGCATCCACGCAGAGTTGCAATCGCGCGGCGTCGTAAGGAGAGACGAGCACTCCGTCCCAACGCTAGTGCCGCGTCAGGAGATGACCGGCGCAGATCGTTCTTGGGCGCAGCAATACCAAGTTGACGACATTCTGCGCTACTCGCGTAGTTCGCGGGAGACTGGCATTGCGAAGGGCGAGCACACGCGCGTAAAGGGCATCGACGCGCAAAACAATCGGCTCACCGTGCTGCGCGTGGATGGAAGTGAGACGACCTATGACCCTCGCCGCCAGATGGGTGTTTCGGTTTACCGTGAGCAGGAGAAGCCATTCTCGGTTGGAGACCGCATCCAGTTCACCGCGCCAAATCAGGAGTTGAAGATTGCGAACCGTGAACTGGGTACAGTGGAAAACATCGTGCCGGACGGGGCGATGCGGCTAAAGCTCGATAGCGGACGCAGCATAAATTTCGAGCCGCAGCGCCATCCGCACCTCGACCACGGCTATGCCGTCACCAGCCATTCCAGTCAGGGACAGACCGCCGAGCGCGTACTCATTCACGTGGATACGGAGCTGGCGGCGAAAGACTTGCTCAATAGCCGCATGGCGTATGTCTCTGTTTCGCGCGGACAGTGGGACGCGCAGATTTTTACAAACAACCGCGAGAAGCTGCCGCAGGCTCTTGGTCACGATGTTTCGAACCAGAGCGCACATAAGCCAGAACAGGCGATTCCACCAATGCAGCATCAGGAGGCTGCCAGGTCACAACAGCCAGGGCAGGATCTGGGTATGGGGATGGGCATAGGCTTAGGCCTCTGATTTTGACCAGCAGCATCAACGATAGTTTCACGCGAGAAGGCAATGATAGGCGCAGAGTCAATGGGCGAACAATCAATCCAGAACGCGAGCCCGGCGGCACAATGAGAGGCGGCAACCACATCCCGCGCATCCGTCATTTTCTTTCGCTTCCAAAGGAACGAAACCGGAACTGCGAAGAACCCGTCAAGGGGCAGGCCCGCTGGCGCGGCTCCCTCCGGTTGCCCCTGACCGAACCTTCGCAGTTCCAGTCCAAACGACCACTATGGAAGCGAAAGAGGAAAACCGAAACATCGCTTGTACCCCGCCATTCGGCGATACGGAGTCAGCTATGAGCGCGAACTCCGAAGCTTCCGCTTCTGACCTGTCTTTCCATCAGAGCGGCCATCCATTCCCAGTCGGCGGCGCAATCGAGCCGTTGGTTGACGCCGACACTGCGGCTGAATTTCTACAGGTCAGTCCGCGTCGCATCCTTGAGTTGGCACGGCGCGGTGCTCTTCCGGGCTATCCGATTGGCAGTGGTCCCCGCCACCTGTGGCGATTTCGCATTTCAGAACTTGCTACTTCCTTTGCTGAGCGCGGTGTAAACTGTGCCAACGCAGCCGTCTGTGCCAAGGAGAAAAACTCGATGGCACGGACACGAAATCAACATGGAAGTTTACGCATTTTGTCCCGCAAGTCCGGGGACGTGTTTGAGTATCGCTACTACAGGACTCGCGCCGATGGCAAGCGGGTACCCGCAAACTTCGTCGTGGGCAGTGTGGCGGAACTCAAGACAGAAACCGAAGCTTGGGCGAAGCTTCGCAAGACCGGCTTCGACCCCAACGTTAGAACCGGCAGAGGAAGGCCGATCATGTTTGGTGAACTAGCAGACCACTACGCACGGTTGGAGTTGTCGGAAGATCAGGCAGAGGCGGTGATCCCCAAAGCGCATTCCACAATAACGACGTACCGCCGGTATCTGGCAAAGCATGTTTTGCCACGGTGGAAGGCGGTGCGGGCAAGTGAGTTGGAACCGGTGGCAGTGCAAAACTGGCTTCGCGGTATGCGAAAACAGAATGGCCTATCCAACGGAACCCTTGTCAAACTGAGAAATGTGATGCTGGTGGTATTCAAGCACGCCCAGCGTTATGGGCTGATCCCCAGAACGCAGGAAGCCAATCCGATTGCGTTTGTCAGGCAATCATGTGTTAGCGACTATGACCCAGTTGTGCTGACTTTGGCGCAATGCGTGGACATCCTGTCCAACCTGGATGACATGCACCGGGTCTTGGTTCTTGCCGACGCAGCTACGGGCCTTCGCGTGAGCGAACTTCTGGCACTGCGGTGGTCCGACATTGATTGGCGGAACTCCTGCATTCGCGTATCTCGGGCCTACGTGTACGGGAAATTCGGACCGCCAAAAAGCAAAGCGTCGCAAAGGCCGGTGCCGTTGCATCCGCTGTTGGCCGCTTTACTCGAAGCATGGCGGAAAGAAACACCGTACTTTCGTGACACTGATCTTGTCTTTCCGAGCTTTCGGCTAAAGGGTGAGAAACCGCCTCGGGCGAACATGCTCGTGGCGAACCATCTTCAGCCTGCGGCGAGGAAAGCTGGGATCGGCGGGCCGGTTGGCTTTCACACTCTTCGGCGCACGCTGGCAAGTGTGCTCGTAGCCAATGGGAGCGACCCGAAATTGGTACAGGAGTTGTTGCGCCACTCAAATGTAAAGACAACCTTGGACATCTACGCGAAGGCCACGACCTCGGCCAAGTTGGAAGCTCAGGGTTGGGTGCTGCAGCAGTTGCTTGTTCCAGGCGCGAAGTCTGCCGTAGTCTGAGCTTATCGTGGGTCGCAACCCACAACGGGTAGAGACGATCAGAATGGCTAAAGCCTTTGAAATGTGGTGGCCAGGGACGGAGTTGAACCGCCGACGCCAGCCTTTTCAGGGCTGCGCTCTACCACCTGAGCTACCTGGCCACTTCCTCCGCATATCTCTGTCCGCACATCGACTGGCGGCCAATCTGGCCGTGCACTGGGCGCTCTCCCTGGGCGGGATGCCGCGAAGCAAAACAGCCGATGCGCTGGGACCGTGCGGAACTCTCGAATTATAACAACCCTGTGCCCTTCCCTCAAAATTGTTGCAGTCGATTCTTCCCGCGTCTCTTCTTTCTCACATTCTTCTCACGAGGAGAGATGCCACTCGGCACGCCATTCATGATCGACAACAAGCAGCGATTTGCACCAAACCAATACGGGATCTCGCCATAGTCACCCACGTCAAACACGGCCAGGTCGGCGTCTTTGCTCGGTTCTACGCTGCCTTTGCGGCTGGCCAGTCGAAGCGCCCAGGCTCCGTTGATCGTCGCCGCCGCGATCGCTTCCGCCGGCGACATCTTCATGTGCGTGCAGGCCAGCGACATCGCCATCGGCATGCTGAGCGTTGGGGAAGAGCCGGGATTGTAGTCCGTGGCCAGCGCGACCGCTACGCCGGATTCAATGAACCGCCGCGCATTCGGATACCTCGATAACCCGAGAAAATAATTTGCCCCCGGAACGAGGGTTGCGACCGTGTCACTCTGGGCGAGGGCGGGCAGATCGGCATCGTTCACGTAATCCATGTGATCCAGAGACGCAGGCCGGTAGCGAAGCAGCGGCCCGAGTCGCGTTTCGCTGAGTTGCCCCAAATGTGCGCGGACGGCGAGGCCGTGTTCCTCCGCAGCTATGAAAATCTGCGCTGCTTCTTCGGCACTGAAGGCACCATGATCGCAGAATACGTCCACGAACTGCGCAAGTTTGCGCCTCGCGACTGCCGGCATCATTTCGTTGCAGACAAGGTCAACATATTCCTGGGAACGTCCGCGATACTCGGGTGGAACCGCGTGCGCGCCTAAGAAAGTTGGAACCACGGTCCCCGGCCACTCACGCGCCGCCGCGCGGATGACTTCGAGCGACTTCAATTCCGATTCAACGCTCAACCCGTAGCCGGACTTAGCCTCGACGGTTGTGGTTCCGTGACGGGCCATATCCGCCAGCACCGCGGAAACCTTCCGCGTCAGCGCGGTTTTGCCGGCCTTCCGCACGCCGTCAATGCTGGAGCGAATTCCGCCGCCAGCCTCGGCGATCTCTTCGTAGTTAGCGCCAGAAATCCGCTTCTCAAAATCCACCAGCCGCGGCTGCATGAACACCGGGTGTGTATGGGAATCGACGAAGCCAGGCAAGACGACGCGTCCGCCGCAGTCGATTTCGATGATGTTCTTGCGATTCTTCTTCAGCCACGGATCGCGAAGTGCATCCTTCGTGGCGCTGACCGAAACAATCTTCCCGCCAAGGCAGAGAACAGCCGCGTCTTGAATGATTCCGAGTTCGGAAAGGGACGCGCCGCGCCGAGGGCCGTCTGCCGCCGAGCGCAGCGTCAGAAGTTGGCCGATGTTGACGAGCAAGAGTGCCGACATCTTACGCATTCCTGCTCCGGTAGGTGTTCATGGTCGCGCCATCGGAATGCGAACTCCCGCCTTCGCCGCGAACTCCTTCGCCTCGTCATATCCCGCGTCCACGTGCCGAATCACGCCCATGCCCGGATCGGTCGTCAGCACGCGCTCGATGCGCTTGGCCATCATGTCGGTGCCGTCGGCCACCGTGACTTGTCCGGCGTGCAGCGAGTATCCAATGCCCACGCCGCCGCCGTTGTGGATCGAAACCCACGACGCGCCCGCCGCCGTATTCACCAGCGCATTCAGCAGCGGCCAGTCGGCCACGGCGTCGGAGCCATCTTTCATGCTTTCGGTTTCGCGAAACGGAGAAGCGACCGACCCGCAATCCAGGTGATCGCGTCCAATCACGATGGGAGCTTTGATCTTGCCATTTTTGACTAGTTCATTGATGGCCAGCCCAAACCGCGCCCGCTCGCCATACCCGAGCCAGCAGATGCGCGCCGGCAGTCCCTGAAATTTGATCCGCTTGCGGGCAAGTTCAATCCAGCGCCGCAGGCTGCGATTTTCGCCAAAAAGTTCAAGCACCAGATCGTCGGTGACGGCGATGTCCGAAGCTTCGCCCGAAAGCGCCGCCCACCGGAACGGCCCGCGCCCTTCGCAAAACAGCGGACGAATATAGGCCGGAACAAATCCCGGAAAATCGTAAGCATTCTTCACGCCGCGCTGGAACGCGAACGTACGAATATTGTTGCCGTAGTCGAACGTGACCGCGCCCATCTTCTGCAGGCGGAGCATCCCTTCGACGTGCTTCGCCATGGCGTCGAGCGACCGCTCCTGATAAGTCTGCGGATCGCGCTTGCGCAGTTCCAGCGCCTCTTCGAGCGTCATGCCATTCGGCACGTATCCGTTCAGCGGATCGTGCGCCGAGGTCTGATCGGTGAGAATGTCCGGCACCACGCCGCGTTCGGCGAGTTCCGGAATAATGTCCGCGCAATTGCCCACCAGCCCGACCGAAATGTTTTCTTTTTTGCGGACGGCATTTTTCAGAATGCGCAGCGCCTCGTCCAGCGTGGTCACAAGAAAATCGCAATAGCCGGTCTTAAGCCGCTTCTTGATGCGCTCAGGATCGACGTCAATCCCAAGAAACGCCGCGCCCGTCATGGTAGCCGCCAGCGGCTGCGCGCCACCCATCCCGCCCATGCCGCCCGAGACAATCAGCTTGCCCGAAAGGTCTCCACCAAAATGTTTGGCGCCCGCCGCATTGAAGGTTTCGTATGTGCCCTGAATAATTCCCTGCGAGCCAATATAAATCCACGATCCGGCCGTCATCTGGCCGTACATCATCAGTCCAGCGCGTTCGAGTTCGTTGAACTTCTCCCAGTTGGAAAAATGTCCCACCAGATTCGAATTCGCGATAAGCACGCGCGGCGCGTACTCGTGCGTCTTGAAAACGCCCACGGGCTTGCCCGACTGCACCAGCAGCGTCTCGTCGTTCTCAAGTTCCTTCAGCGAGCGGACGATAGCGTGATAGCAATCCCAATTGCGCGCCGCCTTGCCGGTGCCGCCGTAGATGACCAGATCCTGAGGCCGCTCGGCAACTTCCTCGTCAAGATTGTTCATCAACATGCGCATAGCCGCTTCCTGCTGCCAACCCTTGCAGGAAAGCGAGCTGCCGCGCGGGGCGCGAATGCGGGTGTAAGAAGATGGAGGAGTTTCGATATCGACGGGCATAGGGATATGGTAGTTCGGAAGGTGTGGAATCATCAACGAGGGTAGTCAGTTCTCCGTTTCCCAATCTGACACCTGTTCTCTGACGGTGCCCCACTCAAGCCGGCTTTTGGCTTGAGTGGGGACTTTCGTCGGGCGTAGTCTGGCCTCATGCCGTGGGGATTGAAGCGATTTCAGGAATCCGGGCACAGCCACTTCGTCACGTTCTCCTGTTATTCCCGGCGGCCGTTGCTCACCGCCGACAATGCCAAACGAATCTTCGAGCTCGCGCTAGAGCGTGTGCGACGCAGTTTCGGACTTTGCGTTTACGGGTATGTGGTCATGCCCGAGCATGTTCACTTGCTGGTCAGCGAACCCGAGCGCGGCCTGCTCGCCGATGCTCTCAAGTCGCTGAAGCAAGGCGTGTCGCGCCGCCTGGTCGCGGGTGCCCCATTCAAGCCCGGTGTTGGCTTGAGTGGGGACCTTCCCGAGCATTTCTGGCAAAAGCGCTATTACGATCTCAACGTCCGGAACTATCGCCAGTTTGTGGAGAAACTCCGTTACATTCATCGCAATCCGGTCAAGCGCGGGTTATGTGAACGTCCGGAAGATTGGGACTGGAGCAGCTTTCGTCAATACGCAATCGGCTGCGAAGGCCGAGTGGAGGTTGAGTGCGAGTGGACGGCAAGAAGGCGCGAGCGAGCGGCAGGGACGCTCTGTCCAGCTGTCGAACTGCCCCACTCAAGCCAAAAGAGGGTTTGAGTGGGCCACCCGCCGAATCTCTTTGTCCCCGAATTTCTCCGGCGGTTTCAGTACGGCCAGCGACTGTATTTAAGTCGTCGCAGACCCGCATAGTGTGGACGATTCGTCAGATTGAGGATGAGTGCGGTAGCCGCGGTCGCATATTGGCCTCTCGCACCGACGCGCACCTCGCCGTAATCCTTCGTCGACAATTCCAGATTTGCGCAAAGGTCTTTGACATTTTGATCACTGAAGGAAGCATGAATGTTGTGCGCGAAAATGTTCCTTACCTTGCGAAGCTTCTCGCATTCGCGATATTCCTTCTCCGACAAAACGCCAAGAGCGAACGCAGCGAGGGCTCGCGCAGATAACGTTCCGAGTGGAGCGTTAAACCCATCCAGCAATCGTGCCGTGGCCTCATGGTCCAACAGAAACGCCCGTATTGATTTTTCAAGAAGATCATCGAGCATCGCTGCACAGATTAGAGCAAGGCCACGCTCCGATTCCTTATTTGACGCGTCTAGGAATTCCTTAAATTCCCGAAGATGCGGGTGTGTTTCTTCGAAAGGCCTTTGGTCGTGCATGTGGATAAGTGTACCTTCGCGGGTGCCCCACTCAAGCCGTCTTTTGGCTTGAGTGGGGACTTCCCTTGTTATCCAAGTCCTTGACGAGTATCGCAACAATGAATCTCAAGCGTGCCGGGTGCACTCATCGCGCTCTTTGCGATGAGTGGGCTTCGTTGCCATCACCGCACCGGCCGCCTTGTGATCTTAGTCCTTGACAGCCTCAGTTATACTAATCGTATCGTCACAATTAATTTCAAGCGTGCGCCCGCCTCCAGAGGCGGCCAAACGCTTCCGGACAGTCCTTTCGAAATCTGTGCCGGAAACAAGCGCTCTTTGAAATTTTCGATTCCCCGAGCAGGGCTTGACAAACTGATCGGGACGAAACGGGGATCCAACCGCAAGAAACAGATCGAAAACCCGTAAGTCCTTATTTCGGAATACTTTGATATAAGTCCTTATTTTTCAAAGACCAAGTCCGAAAATTGCCCGTAACCGCATGATTCCTATAGACCAGGGGGGAGGGGGGTACCGGTACTAACCAGTAAACATCGAGGCATTTCCGGAGCAGCCTTGACCGGGCAACGGAAATTTATTTTTGAGGAAAATCTACTCCCACTCAATCGTCCCTGGCGGCTTCGAAGTAATGTCGTACACTACGCGATTCACGCCGCGGACTTCATTCACGATGCGATTCGAGATTGTCTTCAGCACTTCATACGGCAGCGGAACCCAGTCGGCGGTCATGCCATCTTCCGAATGCACGGCGCGGACCGCGCAGGTGTAGGCATAAGTCCGCTGATCGCCCATCACGCCGACCGACATTACCGGTAGCAGCACCGCGAATGACTGCCAGATTTTCTGATACAACCCGGCCTTCTTGATTTCGCCCACCACAATCTCATCGCACTCGCGCAGCAGGTCGGCGCGTTCTTTAGTTACTTCACCCAAGATGCGCACCGCCAGTCCCGGCCCCGGAAAAGGCTGCCGCTGCAGAATGTCCTCGGGCATGCCGAGATCGCGCCCAATCCGCCGCACCTCATCTTTAAACAAGTCTTTCAGCGGCTCGATGAGCTTAAGCTTCATCTTCGCGGGCAGCCCGCCCACATTGTGGTGCGACTTGATGACCTGCGACGGCCCCCGCACCGAGCGCGATTCGATCACATCGGGATAGAGCGTCCCCTGCACCAGCCACGTGACCTTGCCTTCCTGCTTTTCAATGCGGCGTGCTTCCTGGTCGAAGACGGCAATGAACTCTTTCCCGATGATCTTGCGCTTCGTCTCCGGATCGCTGACCCCCGCCAGTTTCCGCATGAAGCGTTCGGTAGCATCGACCGCAACCAGGTGCAGCCCAAGATTGTCGCGCAGATTCTGCTGCACTTTCTCGAACTCGTTCTTGCGCAGCACGCCGTTGTTGACGAACACGCACGTCAGCCGCGACCCTTCGACTCCGCTCAGGGCAGGCTTGCCAGAGTCGTCGCGGAGGGCGCGGTCCACCAGCACCGCCGCAACGGAAGAATCCACTCCGCCGGAAAGCGCGCAGATGGCGCGTCCGTTGCCGACCTGCTGCTTGACCTGTGCCACGGTCGCGTCAATAAAATGCTGCGGCGTCCACAATGCCTTCGCTCCGCAGATGTTGATTGCGAAGTTGCGGAGGATGTCCGAGCCGAGCGGCGTGTGATGGACCTCGGGATGAAACTGCACCGCCCACATCTTGCGCGCGGGGTTTTCAATGGCGGCAACCGCGTTGGGAGTTTTCGCCGTCAGCCGGAAACCCGGAGGCAGCTCTTCGGCCGAGTCGCCATGCGACATCCAGACCGCGATCAAATGGGGCAGTCCCTGAAAAAGTTGCGAGCCGGATTCCTGAATCTCGACTTCAGCGTGGCCGTACTCGCGTTTAGCGGCGGGCCGCACTTTTCCGCCGAGCGCGTACACCATGAACTGCAGCCCATAGCAGATGCCAAGCACAGGGATGCCAAGCTCAAAGACACTCTTGTCCGCCAGCGGCGCGTCTTTGTCGTATACCGACGATGGGCCGCCCGACAAAATAATCCCCACCGGAGAGTAACTGCGAATCTCTTCCAGGCTGGCGTTGAACGGCAGAACGACCGAGAAGACTTTTTGTTCACGGATGCGGCGGGCGATCAGTTGCGAATACTGCGCGCCAAAGTCGAGGACAACGATGGATTGGGTTTCCACGGATGAGTCTCTCAGATTGATGCCCCGGTTGCAACAAACCGAAAACCATTGCCAAAGAGGAACACAGGTAAAAACAAATGCTTTCCTCTGTGTCCCTCTGTGTCCCCTGTGGTTATCGCACTTTATCGCAACACGATATTCACAAGCTTTTTCGGCACAACGATGACCTTCACCACCAGCTTGCCAGCAATCGCCGCTTGCACCTTCTGATCGGCGAGCGCCGCTTGCTTGATTTGGTCCACGCTCGCGCCCGCCTCTACCACTACCAGCCCGCGCAGCTTCCCGTTGACCTGCACGGGAATCTCGATCTCATCTTCCGCCGCCAGCGCCGCATCGTACTTCGGCCACGGAGCTTTCAGCAGATTGCTCGTCTCGCCCGCCATCTCCCACAATTCGTGCGCCAGATAAGGAGCCATGGGCGCCAACAGCAGTGCGATGTTGCGCTGCACTTCAATAATGAGCGCAGCGGGGACCCGTCCGGTAGCAATCGCTTCCTGCGCGCCATAAATTTCGTTGACCAATTCCATGATGGCCGCGATGCAGGTATTGAAATGCCAGCGTCCCTGGAAGTCGTCGCTCACGCGCTTGATGGTCTGGTGCAACTTGCGTTGGATCTTCCGCGCCGACCTTTCCGCCAACCTTTTCGCATTCGCGTTGAGGCTCGGCACCAAAATGGTTGAGTGTCTCGCAAGGATATCCATTTTCGCCGCCTTTTCCGCCGCCTCGTTGGCCCACACTTGGTCCCGCTCATAATAGAACCGATACACACGCGCGAGGAACCGCTGAATGCCTTCGATCCCCGATTCCTGCCAGTCCAAATCGCGATCCGGAGGCGCCGCGAACAAGCTGTACAACCGCGTAGCATCCGCCCCGTAGCGCTCCACCATCTCATCCGGCGACACCACGTTCCCCAGGTTCTTCGACATCTTCGCGCCGTCTTTGATCACCATCCCCTGCGTAAACAACCGGGCAACAGGTTCGTCATTCTTCACCAGACCCATGTCGCGCATGAACTTCGTCCAGAAGCGCGAATAAATAAGGTGGAGAATGGCATGTTCCACGCCGCCAATATACTGATCAATCGGAAACCAGTAAGCGATGGTTGCGGAGTCGAACGGCGCTTGGTCATTGTGCGCGTCGGCGTAGCGGTAGAAGTACCACGACGAATCGACGAACGTATCCATGGTGTCAGTCTCGCGCCGCGCCGGCCCGCCACATTTTGGACAGGTCGTATTCAAAAACTCCGGCACATTCATCAACGGCGATCCGCCCGAAAGCGTGATCGGCACGCTGTCCGGCAAAATCACCGGCAGATCTTTTTCCGCCACCGGCACCACGCCGTCCCTATCGCAATACACCATCGGAATCGGCGTCCCCCAATAGCGCTGCCGCGAAATCCCCCAATCCTTCAACCGAAACGTAACCGTCGCCTTGCCAAAGCCTTTTTCTTCGGCCAGCGCCGACATCTTAGTAATCGCATCCTCGCAGCTCAGCCCGTTGAACTCGCCAGAGTTCACCAGGATCCCATCCGTCGTCGTAAAGGGCAGCGGCGGTTCCGCCATGGTTTCTTCCGGATCGCTTGGTTGCGGCAGAATCACCAGCCGGATCTCCAGCCTGTACTTCTGCGCGAATTCATAATCGCGCTCGTCGTGCGCCGGCACGCTCATGATCGCGCCCGTGCCGTAGTCCATCAGGATGTAGTTCGCCACCCACACCGGCACCGCTTCGCCGTCATAAGGATTCTTAGCGTAGCGCCCAGTGAACACGCCATGCTTTTCGATGGCGCCGATATCGCCCGCTTCTTTCGCGCGCCGCTGCTCGGCGATCAACTCTTCCACCTGAGCGCGCAGCGCCGCATCGCGAGCAATCATGTCCGCGACAATCGGATGCTCCGGCGCCAACTGCACCGACGTAGCGCCATAAATCGTATCCACCCGCGTGGTGAACACCGTAATCGTCGATCCCGCCGGCCCCACCGTTCCGCCCAGATCGAAATCCACCAGTGTGCCTTCGCTGCGTCCAATCCAATTCTGCTGCATGATGCGGACTTTTTCCGGCCAGCCCTGCAGCTTCTCAAGGTCGCGCAGCAACTCGTCCGCGTATTTAGTGATCCGCAAGAACCACTGTTCCAGTTCCCGCTGCTCAACCGGAGTGTCCTCATGCCGCCAGCACATCCCACCCACAACCTGCTCGTTAGCCAGCACGGTCGCGCACTCCGGACACCAGTTCACCTTGCTCTTCTTCCGATAAGCCAATCCCGACTCATAGAGCTTCAGAAAGAACCATTGATTCCAGCGATAGTAATCGGGCAGGCAAGTCGTAACCTCGCGCGACCAGTCATAAGCGAACCCAAGGCGCTTCATCTGCACCTTCATAGCCGCAATATTCGCCAGCGTCCACTCCTTCGGAGGAGTGTTGTTCTTGATGGCCGCATTCTCCGCTGGCAAACCGAACGAATCCCACCCCATCGGATGAAGCACGTTGTACGCGTTCATCCACATGTAGCGAGCCAGCGCGTCGCCGATCGCGTAATTGCGCACGTGCCCCATGTGCAGCGCGCCCGAAGGGTAAGGAAGCATCTCCAAAACGTAATACTTCGGCTTCGTCGAATGGGCCTCGGCAGCGTAGAGCGAAGTATCGCTCAGCCAGCGCTCAGTCCATTTCTGCTCAATGCGCTGCGCATCGTAACGCTCCTCGCGCGCGGGAGGGATCGGTTTGTCTTCCTCTGGCATAGATAAGGATAGTGCGGTAGTGAGTAATTTTTGATTTTACAACGCCCGACCAAGTGTGTGGCGTGGGCGCCCTCGCCCGCGAACACGGCGAAAATCATGCAGCGCTGTCGCGGATCTTTATTTTCTTGCCTTTTTCTCGCGCACCAACGATAAATACAGGCAAGCTATGATTAGTCGTTGGTGCGTCTTTTCTCTTTCTATTGCGCTGGCAGTGTTACCGTCCGGTCGCGCGCAAACTTCAGCGCCTCACGCTCCCGCCAAGGACGATTACTCCCAAGAGGCCGCAGTCCTTGAAGAGATGTCGACCAAGATTACCTTCGATAATGACGGCAATTTTACCCGTGAGCAAACCAGTCGCGTGCGCGTGCAAACCGACGCCGGCGTGCAACAGTGGGGGCTGCTGAGCTTTCCTTATCAGTCCGCGACGCAGACGGTGGAGATCGATTACGTCCGCGTCCGCAAGGCCGACGGCAGCACCCTGATTACCCCGCCCGACAACGTGCAGGACCTCGATTCGGAAATCACCCGTAGCGCTCCCTTCTACAGCGACCTGCGGGAAAAACATGTCGCGATCAAGGGGCTGGGCAAAGGCGACATTCTTGAATATGAGGCGCACTGGCACACGACCAAGCCACTGATTCCGGGCCAATTCTGGTTCCAATACAGCTTTCAACACGACGCCATCGTGCTTAATGAGCGCCTGGAAATCAAGGTGCCCAGCGAGCGCGCGGTCAAAGTGAAGGGGCCGCAAGCTACGCAAACCGTCACCACCGAGGCGGGTTTCCGCATCTATGCTTGGACTTACTCCAAGCTACAAAGCACCAAAGACCCTGAGAGCGACCAGAAAAAGGAAACGGAGACAGCGCTCGGCCGTCTTCCCCCGCCGGATGTGCAGATCAGCAGCTTCCAAAGCTGGGAAGACGTGGGCCGCTGGTACTGGAATCTGCAGAAAGACCGGATCGAACCTACCGCTGCCATACGTGCCAAAGCGGCCGAGCTCACCAAGGGCATGACCGATGATGCCTCCAAATTGCGCGCCCTTTACAGCTTCGTTAGCACCCAGTACCGCTACATCGGGATCGCGTTTGGCATCGGACGATATCAGCCGCACGCCGCCGACGATGTTCTCACCAATAACTACGGCGACTGCAAGGACAAGCACACACTGCTGGCTTCGTTGCTCCAGGCTTCTGGCATTACGCTCTATCCGGCACTCATCAATTCCAGCTTCAAACTCGATCCCGAGGTTCCGTCGCCGGCGCAATTCGACCACATCATCGGCTATCTGCCGCAGGGCAAAGACGACAAAGATGCCGTTTGGCTCGACACCACCATCGAGGTTGCGCCCTTTGGCTATCTAGTCACGCGCCTGCGCGACAAACAGGCTTTGGTTATGGCGGGAGAGAAGTCGATACAGCTAGTGACTACGCCCGCCAATCCGCCTTTCCCCAGCACTCAAGCCTTCAAAATCGAGGGCAAGCTCAGCGCCGACGGCACGTTCGAAGCGAAAGTCGAGGACACGACTCGAGGAGATGGCGAGGTCTTGATACGCGCGGCCTTCCGCCAAGTGCCGCAGCCCCAGTGGAAAGACTTGGTGCAGCAGATTTCCTACGGACTCGGCTACTCTGGCACCGTGAGCGACGTCAGTGCGAGTACACCCGAAGCGATCAGTGAACCGTTTCACTTTTCTTATTCCTACAGCCGCAAGGACTATCCCGACTGGAAGAGCAACCAGCGATTTACCGTTCCGGGGCTGCCGTTCGCTATGCCATCGGTCAGAGATGATGCAAAGTATCCTATCTGGCTTGGACCTCCCCTGGAGACGGTGTCAGATTCCAAAGTGGAGCTGCCAAAGGGCTATAAGCCGCGAACGCCGTCAAACGTCGATCTGAAATACGACTTCGCGGAATACCATGCTTCTTATTCCCAGGATCAGGGTGTGCTCATCGCGAAACGCCGGTTGCTGATTAAGCTGCACGAAGTTCCGGTCGCCGAGTTCGACGACTATCGGAGCTTCCTCAAGAACATGGAGAACGATGTAAACCAATATGTGCAGACGTCGTCCTCCAGCGCACCGGCGATCCTAAACGCTCCGGTTATGCCGAACGGGGCGCTCACCCCGGACGCTCCCAGTCTTGCAAAATTCCGTTCATTCCTGAACAGTATTGTGGAACTGCCGGCGAGCGGTTCCTCCGACGCGAACCAGTCGGAAGTCGACGGTCGCAGCGCCTTTGGACAGGGTGATCGTGCGGCTGCCATGAACGCATTCAAGCGCGCCGTGGAGGTGGATCCAAAGTTTACGCGGGCTTGGTTGCTGCTAGGTACCATGTACATGGCATTAGGGCAGAGCGATTCCGCTCTCGACGCTTTTCGCAAAGCCATCGATTCCGACCCCAAACAGGTGGTTGCGCGTAGGACCTACGCTTTAGCGCTCGCGCATTTGCGCCGCCTCGATGCGGCCATGGATGCCTGGCGTGACGCGGTGAAGATCGCCCCGGGCGATCCCCGATCGAACGCTGAATTGGGCTCGATGCTCGTGCAGCAGATGCGCTATGGCGAGGCCTTGCCTTACTTGGAAACCGCCGCGAAAAACGACAATTCACCAGGTGCTCAAGCGAGCCTGGGTTCGGCGTACCTGCTTGCGGGAGAACGTGAAAAGGCAGTAGCGGCATTCACGAAACTTGCCGAGGTGGATCCCAAGGGGGACACTTTCAACGACGTGGCTTATCAGATGGCCAATGCAGATTTGAAACTGCCCCTTGCCTTGGACTACGCGAAGAAAGCCGTGCGGGCGGCGGAAGAGGAATCGCAGGAAATCACGCTGGCCGATCTCAAGGTTGAAGATCTGGGGAAGATCTTCAAGGTGGCGGCGTACTGGGATACGCTGGGCTGGGTGGATGAGCGGATGTCGAACCTGGAAGTGGCAGAACAGTATTTGCGGGCGTCGTGGAGGCTGACGCAAGACGGAGTGGTTGCGGGTCACCTGTGTCATCTGTATAAACGCGAGCACAAGGACGGACTTGCCGTTCAGATGTGCCGCATGGCGGTATACCGCATGCCGCTGTCGGAAGGATTGGCGCTGAGCAAATATCAGACCGAAATAAATGCAGCGCAAGAGAATTTGGATCACTTGACTGGCGGGGCGGCGAAGTCGAAGAACATAGGAGACACTTCTGACGCGGTCATCCGCGAACGCACATTCAAGCTGCCGCGGTTCCTGCCTGGGACGGAAAGCGCAGAGTTTTTTGTGCTGCTGGCGTCGGACGGAAAGAGCAAGAAGTTCAAAGTTGAAGATGTGAAATTCATCAGCGGATCCGACAAGATGAAACTCCAAGGGAAACAATTGAAGAGCATCGATTTCGATGTTCCCGCGCCGAGCGACGTGCCAACTCGATTTGTGCGACGCGGCATTCTCGGATGTTACCAGTACAGCGGTTGCTCGTTCGCGCTGCTTGATCCGGCAACAGTGCACTCGCTGAACTAAGGGGAAGGCGCTAAACTTATCAATTCGGAGTACTTACTATGCTCGTCGTCATGCAAGCGCAGGCCACGGAAGAGCAGGTCCGCGCCGTTTGCCAGAAAATCGAAGCGCTTGGATACCGCGCCCACTCCATCCCCGGCGCGCAGCGCACCGCCATCGGCATCACCGGCAACCAGGGTGAAGTCGACGCCGGCACGCTCGAAGAAATGCCCGGAGTGCAGGAAGTCATTCGCGTCTCCAAGCCCTACAAATTGGTAAGTCGCGACACGAAGCCCGACAACACCGTCATCAAGTTTCCCAATTCGCCCGCCACCATCGGAGGCCCCCACCTCGCCATCATCGCCGGACCTTGCGGCATCGAAACTCGCGTCCAGGCATTCAAAATCGCAGAGCGCGTAGCCCGCGCCGGAGCCCAGTTCTTCCGCGGCGGCGCGTACAAACCGCGCACCTCTCCTTATTCTTTTCAGGGACTGGGCGAAGAAGGTCTGAAGATCATGGCCGAAGTCCGCGACCGCTTCGGCCTGCTCATCGTGACCGAAGCCGTCGATTACGAATCGCTCGACCTGGTTGACCAGTATGCCGACGTCATCCAGATCGGCGCCCGCAACATGCAGAACTTTTCGCTGCTCAAGCGCGCCGGACGCGCCCGCAAGCCCGTCCTCTTGAAACGCGGCATCTCGGCGACGCTCGAAGAATTTCTCATGGCCGCCGAGTACATCATGAGCGAGGGCAACTACAACATCGTCCTGTGCGAGCGCGGAGTGCGCACCTTCGCCGATCACACCCGCAACACGCTCGATCTCAGCGTTGTGCCTGCCGTGCAGCGCCTCAGCCACTTGCCCATCTTGGTCGATCCAAGTCACGGCACCGGCAAGCGCAACAAAGTAACGCCGCTCTCCCGCGCCGCTGTCGCCGTCGGAGCCGATGGCCTGATCGTCGAGGTCCACCACGATCCCGACCGCGCGTTGTCGGATGGAATGCAGTCCCTATTCCCCGACCAGTTCGACGCGCTCATGGCGCAGGTCAAGCAGATAGCGGCAGTGTTAGGCCGCGGTGTCCCAACATCGAATCACGTTCATGCCGAAGCGATAAGTTCCGCGGACTGATTCTATGAAACGTCAGCATAGGGCCGCGTCTCTGGGCTGACTCGCACACATCTGATAATCTCTTGCCTTCACGAAGGCACAGCGTTTTGCGAAAAATTCTTTTCATCGCCGTCCTCGTTCCGCTCGTCCTCGCCGCCGGCTGGTATTACTTTCACGAGCGCGCCCTCCCCGGCTATGGCCCGCTCTACCGCGAGTATGCATATGTAACTAATGGCAAGAGCAACACGGTCACGGTCATCGACCTGCGCAGCTTTCGCCCGGTAAGAACGCTGCAGGTCGGAGTCGCGCCCACCGGAGTAGCTGCCAATCCAAAACGAAACGAAGTCTATGTCGTCAACAGCGGCTCCTCGAACGTCAGCGTGATCGACGCGGAGCAGAACAAAGTTGTCGCCACCATCGGCGTCTACGGACGCCCCTACTTCATCGATGTTTCTCCCGACGGACGCCGCGCCTACGTTGCCAATTTTGGGTCTGACAACGTCTCCGTCCTCGATCTTGATCATCGCACCGTTGCCGCGACGCTCCACGTCGGCGGAAGTCCCGGCCTCGCCCGCGTCTCGCCCGACGGATCGACGGTTGTCGTCACCAATCGCGCCGACAACACCGTCTCCGTCATCGACACCGCGCGCCTCGCCGTGCGCTCCGCCATCACTATCTGCATCCATCCCGAAGACATCGCCATCCTGCCCGATTCCAGCAAAGCGTTCGTTTCCTGTTCCGGATCGGGGCAGGTTGCCAGCATCGATTTGAAAAACGACAAACTGCTCGCGCTTCTCGATGTCGGAAAATCTCCGGTGAGTCTTACTCTGAAACCGGACGGCGGAGAACTGGTTGCTTTCAACTTCGACGCTGGCAGTATCTCCATCATCGAGACCACGGGCAATGAAGTTTCAGGCAGCTATCTCATCGGCGACCAACCCACGCGCGGCGTGGTTTCGCTCGATAACTCGCGCTTGTACATCTCTAACTTCGGATCGAATAACATTGCGGTCTACGACATGGAACTTGGCAAGGTCATCGCGTATCTGCCTGTAGGGACGCATCCCGATGCGCTGGCCCTCTCGCAGAATCAGAACTATCTGCTGGTCGTCGACTCCGGTTCCGGAGATCTCGCCGTAATTCAGAAACGCACGCCGAAGAAGAAATTTGAGCCTTCGGAATATTCCTTGATGACCATTATTCCCGTCGGCATGCAACCGAATCAGATCGTGGTGAAGTCGTTCCTGGCGACGAAACTTTTGGATGGGCGCTAGGCCGCGAGTTTTGCTTGCTCCAGCGCCATTTTCCCGCCTATTAACTCCGAAGGTATTAAGCCATGTTTACCAGTACCCCCCTACCCCCCTCTATTGAAATCATAGGGTTAAGCTGTGGAAATCTTCCAAAGTCTAGAGCGGAAAGGACTTATAGGTAAAGTATTCCGGAATCAGGACTTAAGTCATCAAAGAGCGCTGAAAATGGTCTTGGGGCAGCTTCGAGGTCCGTCTTGGAAGACGGGCATACATCTGAGCTGCCCCAATCAGGATTCATTCTCGCATCGCTTGGGTTGGAAGTCTGTGATGGGGCTCACAGCTCGGGAGTTATGAAAAAGTCCGGAGCCGTCGTGAGGAACAAGAAGGCTACCTGGCCGCTCGCGAAAGAAGATGGCGTGTCCTTGATCCGGACTTTCGACCGGACTTTGAACCGGTGGATCGCGGGCAGCGGTCGCGGAAAAAGTTGGAGTGGTGGAAGCCGCGGCCGACTTTTCAAGAAGCGAGCCGGCAATGCCACGGGCGAAGGACTCATGAAGTTCCTCCGCACCGCGCCCAAGATCGCTCCCGAGCCGGAAGACACGCTCCGATAGCCGCCGTCAAAATCCCCGCCCAAGCCGAGCTTGGACGGGGCACCCTCCGGATTTCAAATGATTGCGATAGGGCGGGCCACCGACCTAAAGCCCGCATTTCTGGCGGTCGTTGGCGGCGCTGCTGAAACCGTGCCCCTTCAAAACAAGGTCGAAATCCCAAGCGGGAGACGCTTCTCGCTCGGTTCGTACTCGACGATGTACCCAGCCACCGCGCTCGCTGCCACGGTCAGCGGCGACGCGAGATACATTTGCCCCGGCCCGCTGCGTCCGGGAAAATTCCGGTTCTGCGCGCTGATGACGACCTGCTCGGGACGCGTCGATACTCCCGGCCCCGCATTGATGCACGCGCCGCAACTGGGCTCGATCACGCGCGCGCCCGCCTGCTCGAAGATTTCAAGATAGCCTCGGCGCTTCGAGTACTCGCGCGTTTCCTGGGAGCCAAATTGAATCCAGAACTCGACATTTTCCGAAACTCGCCTGCCTTGTTTCAGCGCATCGGCGAGAACCGACGCATACATGTCCATGTCTTCGTTCTTTCCCGCCGTACAGGTTCCTCCGTAGGCGATTTCAATCGGCACGCGGGCGCTGAGTTCGCGGATGTGCTTGCCGTTGCCCGGATCGCCCGGAGTGGCGACCATGGGCGTGATCTCATTCGCGTCGAGTTCGATTACCTGGGCGTATTCGGCGTTCGGATCGCTTTCGAGACCTTCGATCATCCTTTCGATTTCGGCGCGCTTCATGCCCCGGCGCTCGATCAGAAACTCGACCACCTTTTCATCCGGAGCGACGATGCCGGTAAAGCCTCCGATTTCGGCCGCCATGTTCGTCATGGTGGCACGCTCGTCCACCGAGAGCGCTTCCACTGCTTCCCCTGCATACTCCATTACTTTCGCCAACGCCTTGCCGCTGCGCACGTAATCGAGAGAAAGAATCTTGAGGATGAAATCTTTCGCCGTGACGTTCGGATGCCGCTTGCCCCGAATCATGATCTTGACCGACTCCGGCACCTTGACGCGAACGTCTTTCGTGATCCAGGAGTTGAATACGTCGGTTGTCCCGATGCCGAAGGCGATGCATCCGATGGCGCCGACGTGCGGCGTGTGCGAATCGGACCCAACATTCACCTGCCCCGGCAGCGCATAGGTCTCCAGCATCACCGAGTGGCAAATGCCCTCCGAGCCCTTCCGGTCGGCAAGTTCGCCGTGCAGCTTGATTCCCTGCTGCTTGGCGAAATCGGCCTGCTTCAGCTTGAGTTGCGTGGCCAAGTCGAGCAGCCCCATTTTCTTCTTTTCTTCGGAGATCACTTCATCGAGAAAGGTGAGATGGTCGCGGAAAAAGCGGATGCTGGACGCATCGTTCACCGGAACATCCTTGCCAACATATTGCTCGTAAAAAATCGCAGCCATCGGCGTGACGTACTCATGGCTGAAGCGCAGATCGACGCGGGTGAAGCCGGTATCGCCAGGCTTGACCGCTGCAACGCCCACCGTGCTATCCTGTGCGACCATGTGCCGGGCAAAGATCTTTTCCGCCAGAGTCATCGCCCGCTTCCCGGTTTTTATCGGCGGCAGAAACACTTTCCCCTGCATGCGAGCCACATTGAAGGGAAACAATCCGCCATACTCGATCACCTGCTTCGTGATCTCGTCTTCTCCGGCGGTGAATTCAGTGAGGGCGATTTCTTCACCGGCGCGAATTCGGTCGATCAAAGAAAAGTTAGTCGAAGTCAGCAACCCGAGGTTCTGGCAATTCTGCTTGTAGATGCGCTCAATATTTTCCGCAATCGCGACTTGAATCCCGGCGCACATCTCCGCGTACGGCGACTGCTCGCGGCTCGAGCCTTTGCCGCGACGCTTGCCGCTCACCGAGCACACGAAGCCGCCTTTCTTTACATCGCCGCGCCCAATCGGCAGAGTATCGCCGCAGCGCAAGCCGACGTATGGGATCTCGCCGAGCGTCCGATCAAAATAAAAGCAATAGTGCGCGGGAGTGATCTCGTCGGTCGAAATGTCGTCGCGAAGTTTGGGATTGTTGGCAGGGTTCTTCGTGTCCCATGGCAGATCCCAACCCGCCAACTGCTTTTTGATCAACTCCGGGTCTTCGGTGAGAAACAGAATGCTCCCCTGCAGCCGCACCTTGTCGGGACGCTTTTCAATTTTGCGTTCAAGAAGAGACGAAATCACGCGAGTAATTGTACCGTTTGAACGATGACGGTGGGGGAGGGGCGTCTCGCGAGCCTGCCCTGAGCGAAGTCAAAGGATCCAGCCGGGCGGGGATGCCCGGCGCTCCACTAGACTTTTCGATCGTTCGCGTAGGTGACTGGACTGGGCAACTCTTCGAGTCCCCGGCCTGCGAAGATCTCCTGAAACTCGTGCAAGAGCGCGTCGTGCACCAATCCATTCGATGCCAGCGTCTCGCGGCTTGCGATCTGGAATGCGCCGCGAGAAAAGTCCGTGACCTTTCCGCCAGCCTCTTCGACAATCAGCACGCCCGCCGCCGTATCCCATGGATTGAGATTAAATTCCCAGAAGCCGTCAAACCGGCCCGACGCGACATTGCACAGATCAAGCGCGGCCGACCCCGCCCGCCTCACCCCGTGGGTGCGCAGCGTGATCTGGTGATAGAAGTAAATATTCGGGCTCTTGTGCCGCTTATGGCTCGGGAAACCGGTGGCAACCAGGCACTCTCCCAGATTCGCCGTAGCCGAAACGTGGATCGCCTCGCCGTTCAGCCGCGCACCACTGCCCAGCTCGGCGGAGAACATCTCGTCGCGCGTCGGATCGTAAATCACTCCCGCAATCCGTCGTCCCCGGCGCTCCACCGCGAGCGAAACGCAGAACACCGGATAGCCGTGCGCAAAGTTGGTTGTGCCATCGAGCGGATCGACGTACCACTTGTACTCGCTGCCGGTTTCGATGCGCGCTCCTTCTTCACCCATCACGTCATGAGCGGGAAACTGGTGGCGAATCCTTTCCAGAATTAGCGCTTCCGACTTGCGATCGGCCACCGTAACCAGGTCCACGTCACCCTTATATTCAATCTTCACGTGCTGCCGAAAGTAGTCCATCAGCAGACTGCCCGCTTCACGAGCCATCGCCTGCATTGGGGAAATCAGGTCCAAAGATTGATGGGATGTCATGCGACTTCCAGACTTTCCTCTTTTGGATTGAGTACTGGGTACTGGGTACCGGGTACTGAATACCGGCTACTTCTTCTTCCCGTCTTCCGCGATATACACAATCTCATGCTTGAAGATGAACAGATTCGGACCATCCTCGCGCGTCACTCGTACCATATTCTTATCGTAGTACTCGATCCAGCCGCGGACCACTTCGCCGTCGGCCAGCTTCAGGCTCACGACTCTCTGCTTTTCCCCCAGCGCTTTCAGATAGGACGCTTCTTCAAAAGTCTCGTCCGGAGGCGGAGTGCGCTTTTTGTTAAAGTTGGGACTTCCCGGTTGTAACGGCATCTCGTCATTCTACAACGTCAAGCCGCAAGCTCAGGTTTTCTTCACGTAAAACGCCGCTTCCTCAGGACGCGCAACCCGCGGCATCCACAGCGGACGGCGAAGACCACCGGGCCCCGGCGCGGGTCGAGTAAGCGCCTTCCACCGCTGATACACCGCAAAGGAAAGATTGGTATCGACAAAAATGTCGCCGTAGCGATCGCCGGCGCCAGCCCGCTCCACGCGCACCATCTGGTGCCAGCAGTGCATGCCGCTGATCGGATCGGGATGCACCGGAAAGGTAATGTCCTGGTGCACGCCCGCATCGCTCCACCAGATTCGCTTCGTATCGGGATCGGATGTGTCGTAGGGCTCCACTCCCGAGATCTGGCGCATTTTCCATTGTCCTTTGCCGACTTCTTGCAGATCGACCCACGCGCTCGACATGCGCTCGATCCGGTCCTCTTTATTGATGCGCCAGCGTCCTAGATGGTGAGAGCAGGCGACCACGCCCGGGGTCAGCCCCTCGGTGACCCACGCATGCAATACGAAGAAACCGATTTCAGTGTGGACTTTGAGCAAATCGCCGGTGCGAATGTCGCCGAGCTTTTTCGCGTCCACCGGATTCACCCACAGCGGATTCTTGTGCGCGATCTCGTAAAGAAATTTCGAGTTCCCCGATCGCGTGTGGATAAGAGTCGGCAAACGGAAAATCGGCAGCAGCGTGTACACCTCGCCGTTCGCGTCCTTCGGCCATTCCACCAGCGGCATGTATCGTTTGTCGAAATCTTCCCCGGCCTTTCCCATCGACGCTGCTTGCGCCGCGCGATGAATGTGGCTGCGATAATATTCCGGAAGCGTGAATTCGGGCCACTTCCAGTCCGCCAAGGTTTTTGAGTACAACTCAAGTTTCCGCGACGGCGTGTTGTAGCCGACGACCGCTTCGCCATCGACCATCACACCGACCGTTTTGCCTTCCTTGGTGACCACGCCATTCGCTTCGACTTTCGATCCGGAGAGATCGGCTGGAGCCACCGGCTTCTCGTTCAGCTTATAGACGTCGGTGGTCACTTCGTAAGCGCCGTACTTACGCATGTATTCAAGCGGCTTCAAGCCTTCTTTGGCGGCGGCCTCGGGCAAACCCGGAACTGAATTTTCAAAAATCCAACCGTAGTATTCGTCGACCGTCAGTTTCTGTCCCGGACGATACGGAGATTCGAACCACTGCCGAATTCCCATCGAACCGTCGGGGTCGATCGCCCACGAGAGGTTGATCCAGAATTCATCTTCTTCCCAAACTTCTCCCGGATTCGTTTGGTACGTGTAATCGAACTTCTTCCCTGCTCTTTCCTGCAGAACGCGCAGCACGGGTTGGCGAAAGCCGATCCACTTTCCGGCATAGGACTCCTGGCTCATCAGGTCGTGACGCTCGGAACTAAAGCCCATCGGCAAAACATAATCCGCGAACCAGGCAGTCTCGCTCCAGGTCGGCGTCAGCGCGGCGTGCAAGCCGACTTTTTCTTCGTCGCGCAACATCTCGATCCACGAAAATCCGTCGGGATATGTCCAGACCGGATTGAAGACGCGCGTGAAATAAGCGTCGAGGCGGCCGCGGCCTTCCTTGAGAAAGTGCGGAAGCAGAAACGACATTTCATGCGTACACAGCGGCCATTCCGGCGGGTAGAGCAGTTCGTTCCAGCGTTTTTGCGGCGGCGGATTCTTGAACGGACGCGGCACAAACTTATTCCACGCATTCAAGTTGTGCCCGCCCGGTGTTCCAACCGAGCCGGTCAACACATGCAGCAGCATCAAAGCGCGCACGGGTTGCCATCCGCCCAGATTGCCGGACGCGCTGCCCCGCCATAGATGCGACGCGAAGCGGCTTCCGGCGGTCGCGATCTCGCGCGCCGTTTTGACGATCACTTCCGCCTTCACTCCACTTTCTTTCTCCGCAAACTCCGGCGTGTATTTCGCGTAGTGCCGCTTCAGCGCTTCGATCAGAGCTTCAAAACTTTGGCCCTGAGCGCGAAATCCATCGACTTCGAGTTCTTCCCAGTTGGTCCAGTTCTTCACGAACTTGGCGTCGAAACGGTTTTCCGTAAGGATGACCATCGCCATCGCCAGCAGCACCGCGGCTTCGGTTCCCGGATAGCTCGGCATCCAGTAATCCGCCATGCTCGCGGTATTCGAAAGGCGCGGGTCCATGACGGCGAGCTTGGCTCCGGCCATTTTTCCGTCGATAATGCGCTGCGCATGAGGATTGAAATAGTGGCCGGACTCAAGATGCGCCGAGAGCAGAAGAATGAAGCGCGCGTTGGCGTGGTCGGGCGATGGACGGTCGGCATGGTGCCAGAGCACATAACCAAAGCGTGCCGAAGCCGAACAGATATTCGTATGGGAGTTGTGGCCGTCGATGCCCCACGCTTGCAAAGTGCGCTCCATGATGAAGTCGTATCCCGGCCGGCCCACGTGATACATAACTTCTTCGCCACGATTTTCCTGAAAAGCTTTGCGGATGCGCGCGCCGAAAGTTTCCAGCACTTCGTCCCACGAGGTCCGGGTCCATTTTCCGCCGCCGCGCGGCCCGGAGCGCTTCATCGGATAAAGGACGCGATCGGGATCGTGAATCTGATTGATAATCGCTGGGCCTTTCGCACAAAGGCGTCCGCGGCTGGACGGATGCTTTGGGTTGCCTTCAAACTTCGCGACTTGTCCAGTTTCCTTATCGACATAGGCGAGGATTCCGCACGCCGATTCGCAGTTGAAGCAGATGGTGGGTATAAGCTGGTAGTGCTTTTCGACGCGGCGAGGCCAGGCTTCGGCATCGTACTCGACCCAATCGTCCCACTTCTCGACCGGCGGGCAATACGAAAGATGGCTGCCGTCGCGCTTGAATTCGGTCATTGCGGAATCTCCATATGCTTTCCAAGCCTAGCTGTTCGGCACGCTCTGGCCGGCCATGACGAAGCACCATTCAAAAATTAGAACTCCCGCCAGAGCCAGCACGCTGGCCACTCCGGCTGCGATGCGGTTGGGCGCGGCAAACAGAGGAACAATCAACAGAAGCAGCAGCGGAACAATTCCGCCCAGCACGACCGCCCCACCCCAGAACGCGCGCGCGAACGGTCCATGGGTCATCAATCGAGCCCCGTAGCGCTCGTTGTCGGTGGTGTGTGGCATTGCAACTTCGCCGAGCAGCATGAGTAAGTGCAATCCCAAACTGATGACCAGAATCGGGACCGCGATTGACAGAGCCTGCGCCGAACCACCAATCGCGTATGGAAGCAGCGCCAGCACCGCTGATCCACAGAGCAATGCTTGAACGATCAAATGCGCCGGCAGGAGCGGCGTTTGCCACAGGTCGCGCCCTTCGCACTGTCCGAAGAGAAACGCAGTGTAGGCGGCTGCGCAAAATCCGGCCAATACCGTGGGCCACAACAAGAGCTCGGTAACGGCGGAAAATCCCGCAACCGCGCCCAACCAGAACACGCCGCACAATCCGCCGTAGGCGAGCAGAACGAACGCGCCCCGCGCCAGCCACGATTTACTCTGCGGCGTGAACACCACCCGCAGAAATCGTTCTTTGTGATCGAGATCCCAAACCAGCAGCACCGTGGTGAGAGCCGTGAACAGGAGCGCGACAGTCGCCAGCGCGATATCGCGGACCCGGTTGCCCGACAATCTTCCGAGCGCCATCGCGATGGCCGGTACGGCGAGCACACCGGAAGCGATGGACTTGGTCCAGCAGTAGGCCGGCACTTGCCATCCCCACGGACGCGCATGGGAAACGTCATAGGCCGCCAGAGCGTTCTCTTGCAGCAAGGGGCTATCGGGCGGATAGGCGGCGGCGCCGCCATGCACAGCAGCATTCCGCTGCGACCACATGTAAATCGATTCATGGCGCGCCGCCGTGGGAACGATCGCGCTTTCATCGGCATCGATGTAGTAGAGCTTGGGCTGAGTTCCCTGTTCGGGCTTGCGCACGCGCACCGTTTCCCGCGCCGCCAGTTGCGCCGCTTCACTCTCTGGATCGCTCAGATCTCCGGCAATGATGGCGTGTTCCGGGCACACGATCACGCAGGCGGGTTCCAATCCGACTTCGGTGCGATGCGCGCAGAAGTGGCACTTGGTGGCAGCGCCATCGTCGGGATCCATGTAAATCGCATCGTACGGACAGGCTTGCATGCAGGCTTTGCAGCCAATGCAGCGCTCGGGATCGAAATCGACGATCCCGTCCTTGCGCTGGTACATCGCCGTCACCGGACAGATGGTGACGCAGGGAGGCTTCTCGCAATGGTTGCAGCGCGTGACCTGAAAGACGCGGCGCGTGTTGGGAAAAACGCCTTTCTCGACGTACTTGACCCAGGTCCGGTTCACGCCCACGGGTACATGGTTCTCGGTTTTGCACGCCACCGTGCAAGCGTGACATCCGATGCACTTGCGGTTATCGATAACGAAGCTGTACTTCATCCGCTGCAGGTCTCGGCCTGAAAAAGTCAATCATACTTGGGACCGCTCAAAAGGGGAGTTACGTTGGTGAGGCTGCTTGCGCACCTTGGGAATTGTCATCCTGAGCGAAGCGAAGGACCTGTGCACTTGAATTCGTCGCGCACGAGATCCTTCGCTGCGCTCAGAATGACAGTTGTTATTTAGGTCGCGTACCAGCGCATCGCCACGCTAGATCTGATAATCGATATCTTCAATGATCCGTTGCAGGGATGCGGAAAGTGGCTCAGTTCCGCCCATGCCCTCCAATTGATGTACTCGTTCTGCTAACCTGTTCACCTCGGACGCGACTGCAGCCAAGGCCTCGGAAAGCGGGTCGTTTATCTGCTTAGGGTCGGTGATGACCACTCGCTTGCCTTCTCGAAGAATGATGTGTCCCGGCACGCCCACCACGGTGGAATCGTCGGGCACGTTTCGCAGCACGACCGACCCGGCGCCAATCCGGCTATTGCGCCCCACCGTGATGTTGCCGAGGAGCTTCGCGCCTCCGCCGACCACCACGTTGTCGAGAATCGTCGGATGCCGCTTCCCGTGTTCCTTGCCGGTTCCACCGAGTGTCACACCCTGGTAGAGCGTGACGTCCTCACCGACAATGGCAGTCTCGCCGATCACCACGCCCATACCATGATCAATGAAGAAACGCCTGCCGATCCGCGCCCCAGGATGGATTTCGATGCCAGTGAGAAAGCGCGCGACCTGCGACAGCCAGCGCGCCAGCAGAAAGAAACCGTGATTCCACAACCAGTGATTCATGCGATAGAACCACACCGCGTGCAGGCCGGAGTAGCAGAGATAAACTTCGAGGCGTGACTTCGCCGCAGGGTCGCGCTCCAGCACGGTGGTAACGTCCTCGCGGATTAGCGACACCAGATGCGGCATGAAATCAGGCCGGAAGTTGCGTCGTCGGAATCTGCAACGCCTGGTTCCGGAGTCCTTCGAAGAGGATACTACTCAGGTAGCGCTCGCCGAACGACGGCAGAACCACAACAATCAATTTCCCAGCATTTTCAGGACGGCGCGCCACCTGCAAAGCCGCGACCACGGCCGCTCCCGAAGAGATGCCCACCAGCAGACCTTCTTCGAGCGGAAGCCGCCGCGCCATGTTGATGGCGTCGTCGTTGGTTACGGTGATGACCTCGTCAACGTAATCCCTGCGCAGGATGCTGGGAACAAAACCGGCGCCGATCCCCTGAATCTTGTGCGGCGATGGCGCTCCGCCGGAAAGGACTGCGCTATCCGCCGGCTCCACGGCCACCGCCTTGAACGACGGCTTCTTCGGCTTTATGTATTCGGAGACGCCGGTGATGGTGCCGCCGGTGCCCACGCCGGAGACCAGAAAATCGACGCGCCCGTCGGTGTCTTCCCAAATCTCGGGGCCGGTGGTTTCGAAGTGAATCTTCGGATTTGCGGGATTGTCAAATTGCTGGAGCATGTACGCGTTTGGAGTGTTCGCCAGCAATTCCTCGGCTTTCAGAATCGCTCCCTTCATTCCGCGGGGACCCGGCGTAAGAACGATTTCGGCGCCCAAGGCAAGCAGCAGCACGCGCCGCTCCAGGCTCATGGTCTCGGGCATGGTGAGGATGAGCTTGTAGCCTTTCACTGCCGCTACAAAGGCAAGAGCGATTCCGGTGTTGCCGCTTGTCGGCTCGATCAGAACGGTTTTCCCGGGCTGAATTCGGCCGGCACTCTCGGCATCGGCAATCATGCTTACCCCGATACGGTCCTTTACGCTGGCCAGGGGATTCTGACTTTCCAGTTTCGCCACGACGTCGGCAACCGCGCCCTGCGCAACCCGGTTCAGCCGCACCAGCGGCGTGTGGCCGATCAGTTCCGTCACATCTTTTGCGATTTTCATAGACTTTCGATTCTCAGACTTGCCGGTTCGATTCTTTCGATTTCTGGAATCAGCGGTTCGAAATCAGCCTCCCCGCCGCCGTTTAACACAATTAACTCTACTACTTTACTTGTCTATGTCAAGCGATACAGGCCACGCGCGCCCGTGAGCCGCTCTCGGCCCCTGCCAGATCGCTTCGGATCGCGTGCGAATCGTCGCCCTGGAGGCTCGACTGGGACCATAGGCCACGGCATCACGGCCCCGGTGGCAATCGCCGATCCGTCGCTGGCCGATCCGCCGCTGATCGATCTGTGGCTGATGTTTGCTTGCTGGGAGGAATCCGACGAACTGATGCCGTCGGGGATTAGACCGGAAGGTCCGGCTGGAGTTGTGTCCGGCTAAACACTCACGCGTGTAGGGCTGCTTTTGACCGTTCGCGCCTGTCTTCGCGAAGTTGCGCTGGTGAAAAGGCGCAGCCGCAAGTGCCGCATCTCCAGCTCGTAAATGCGCTGGTCAGCAGGCTCGGCCCATCATGATTCGTCCGGGGTTGGTTCGCGCGCACCGCCAGAACCAATTCACCACCGCACTTCGAACATTCACGTTTTTGCATAACTCGTCCGTGGAGCCGCGCACTGACCTTCGGCCAGTGCGCCTTGCTTCGGGGATTGCCGTGCTTCCTATTTGATGTTGCTACTTCGGCAAGTCCTGAATGACGCAAATACTAGGCGCTAACACGTACGGATACTAACTCTGGGTTGCAGTGGGAATTCTGCATGGACTTGACCGCGTCTTCGGCTGTAAATCTCCCCATCACCAGGGCCAACTTACGGTCGGTTGTCGTCTGAATGGGAAGCCGGTCAACCCGCAGCACATACTGAGGGGCATGAGCGCCGCCGCGGTTCACTTTCACAACAAACTTGATATTCTTCATTGTTCCTTTCTGTTTCTGTCGATCTGGGAAAAAACGATCTGCCAAACATGAAGACGAAGAGGCGACCGGCAAGCCGGCTTCCTGTTTTCTCAGTTGCCATTCGCACCCGAAAACCAGCGTTTGTCGATGGGCCTTCGAGCATCTTTTCGCTGCTGCCACGATCCCCGGCGGATCAACAGCGTCCTGACTAAGAATTCTCCTCGGCATCCTGTCCAAGAATTCTCCTCAGAGCAATCGAAGAGGAGACAGTTTTCAGATAGGCTAACTTAGTTCAGAGGACCTGAAAGAATAAGAATTAATAAAAGGCGCTTAGTGGCTTAAGAAAAGGTGCTTACTCAATATTAATGTTAGGCTTATGCGCTGCGATTGTCAAGGCTTAGTCTTGTCCAATACAAGATGAGCCTGAAGGGGAGGTGGGATTCCAACACAAGATGAGCCTGGAGCGGATGGCATGCTGAGGATTGACCATCAACATGCACGAAGCCGAGCAACTGAGCCTGGAGCA
>Ga0208937_1000103_pt1 | contig 80807 bp, 64 predicted proteins | sample June2015DPH_11_5_FD_184705 | JGI IMG/M metagenome (GOLD analysis project Ga0208937, IMG submission 184705) | Peatland microbial communities from SPRUCE experiment site at the Marcell Experimental Forest, Minnesota, USA - June2015DPH_11_40... | ecosystem: Environmental > Terrestrial > Soil >... | reverse complement strand
GCTTGGAAATCCCGCCAAGTACGCGGGATTCCCACTTTCCCACCGCCTCGGCGGCGGCTACGGGAGATTAACAAAACCGGACATTTCACTTGCTACAAAAACCGGACATTTTAACTTGTTAACAACAGGATATAAATTGTCACGGATGTAAGTTGTCATTTATCACTTTTTTTCAAGTGCTCCCAGGGTATTGCTTCTAGCTCGTAATGACTACCCTGCCTCCTCCGTTGCCTAGTAGTGTGTCCGAGTATTCGGAAATCGTCTTTCAAAAGCACACCGGGTTGTGGGTTGTGTGCGACGTGGAACCAGGTGACGTGTCCCCGTTCGCTGTACCAGCCGGAGTGAGAGTTCCCGGATTGCCCGGCCACTCGGCCGGAATCGGGCCATGTGGACAGCTATGTATTGGCCTATCGGCCTGTGACTTGATGCACTGCCGGCATCTATTCCCCTAGCCGAAAAGCTTCCAGACTGGATGATATGCGACTCCCCCAGTCCATCATCCATTCTCTCTTCGTTCGCACAGTCCACTTTCTAACAATCGGCATGGCGATCCTGCTCCTCGGAATGGCGCCCGTGAGCGCCGGCGCAGCTACGTCACAACTCGCGTGTACACCCACGAGAGTTGGATTCGGCATTGTCGTGGTCGGTCAGACCGAGACCTTGCTTGTCGCCGTGACGAATAATGGGCAATCGAGTGTGACGGTCTCCGGAATCACTGTGGACAACTCCGAATTCACCACGTCCAACTTAAACCTGCCGCTGGTCTTGCCTGCGGGACAGAGTGTCGATGTGAATGTAAGCTTCACTCCCACGGCGGTGGGATGGACGGGAGCCACGATCAAATTCTCCAGCAATGCATCGAACCCTAACCTTTGGCTTGAGGTTGGGGGCGAAGGCGTGAGCACCGAGTCCGTAACCGCCAGTCCCCCGATTGTGTCGTTTGGCCAAGTGGCAATAGGAAGCAGCTCCACCCTGCCAGTCGTGCTTACGAACGCTCGTTCCTGGAACGTAACCCTGTCGGCACTCCGGACAAGGGGCAGCGGATTCTCGGTGAGCGGGCCCACGATCCCTTTGACTCTGGGCGCAGGGCAAAGCGTTACATTGAACGTCACCTTCGCCCCACAGTCGGCGGGCATGACCGGGGGACGCCTGTTCGTTTCTAGTCCCGGGCTGGTCATACCTCTCACCGGTACGGGTACAGCTCCCGGTCAACTCACCGCCAATCCTGCGAGTCTTGCTTTTGGCAGCGTCCAGGTCAGGGGTAACGTGACGTTGATGGACTCGCTCACGAACACGGGTGGGTCTAGCGTGACCATCTCGCAGGCCACAGTTACAGGGGCGGGATTTAGCATCAGTGGGCTGAACCTTCCGCTTGTACTCAATCCCGGTGCAAGTGTGACCTTTAACGCGGTGTTTGCGCCGCAATCGGCTGTCAACGCAAACGGTGGCATCACCGTAGGTTCCAACGCCTCTAACCCAGCTTTGACCGTCTCGCTCTCTGGCACAGGCACTGCTCAGGGTCAGCTTACGCTCGCTCCTACGGCGTTGAATTTTGGCAATGCGACGGTGGGCACCAACGTCAGTCAGACCAGCAGCCTCAGTGCTGGCGGTGCAAGCGTAACGGTTTCGTCTGCAAGCCCGAGTAGTTCCGAATTCTCGCTAACCGGGGTTTCCTTCCCGGTGACGATTGCCGCCGGACACAGCATGCCAGTTACCCTGACGTTTGCTCCGCAGGCTTCCGGCACCGCCAGTGCTATCCTCTCCGTCACCAGCAATGCGTCGAATGCTCCCGCCCAGAGTATGAGTGGGGTTGGCGTGGCGCCGGCACAGCACAGTGTCTCTCTTTCCTGGGCAGATGCTGGTTCCGGGATTGTAGGCTACAACGTCTACCGTGGCAGCGTCTCGGGAGGGCCATACACCAGGATCAATTCGGCGTTGGATGCGACTGCTGCGTATAGCGACAACTCGATCCTAGCCGGGCAGACCTATTACTACGTGGCCACGACAGTCGATGGGAACGGAATGGAGAGTGGGTATTCCAATGAAGCCCAGAGTGTAATCCCGACCCCCTAATCTCCTGCGAAACGACTCCACAACATCGGGCCGCCGCTGCGAAGTGAAAGGTTCTCACCTTCGCGGAAGACAGTTGGGCTTGCCGGTCTGTGCTCGACATTCTAGCGCGTGTTTCGCGCAAGGGAAGTTGTTGTGCTCGTTTTTGTCATGGGTGTAGGATGCGTTCGATTGGGCTGGCAGGGTCGGCCACTACTTGCTTGTTCCGGAGCGCGTCATGAACACCCTCCCGGTATTGTTGGGTGCATTGTGCGTGTACGCCCTTGCCTACCGTTACTACAGTGCGTTCATTGCCGCGAAAGCTCTGGCGCTCGACGATCGCCGCATAACTCCCGCGCACACTTACGCAGACGGGCATAACTATGTCGCTTCGCCGCGATGGGTGCTCTTTGGACATCACTTCGCGGCCATCGCGGGAGCTGGGCCGCTGGTGGGGCCGACTCTGGCAGCGCAGTTCGGATTTGCGCCGGGTTTTCTTTGGCTGCTGATCGGCGCGGTCCTGGCCGGGTGTGTACAGGACTTCACCGTGCTGGTGGCTTCTGTGCGTCACCGCGGCCGCTCCTTAGCGGATATTGCCCGCACCGAAATCAGTCCCTTTGGCGGCCTGGTGGCGATGGTCGCCGTGCTCTTTATTCTTCTGGTCACGCTCGCCGGCCTCGGTATCGTAGTGGTCAATGCGCTTTCGAATAGCCCGTGGGGGGTCTTCACCATCGGCATGACCATCCCCATCGCCGTCGTCATGGGCTTGTGGATGTTCAAAAGCCATGCCGGAAAGATTACGGTCACCGGCCCCAGTATCTTTGGCGTCCTCTTTTTGATCGGCAGCGTGATTGCCGGACACTGGGTGGCTCAGAGCGGAGCTGCATCGGCGCTTACTTTCACTCCCCACCAGATCACGATCCTCATGGCCGTCTATGGTCTGGTGGCTTCGGTTCTTCCCGTCTGGCTGGTACTGGCGCCGCGCGACTACCTCTCGACTTACGTTAAGCTGGGCACGATTGCCGTTCTGATCGTAGGCGTCTTCGTGGTTCATCCCAATATTAGATTTCCGAACTTCACGCAGTTCGTTCATGGTGGCGGCCCGATCATCAAAGGAAACGTGTTCCCATTTCTTTTCGTGACCATTGCTTGCGGCGCGATCTCGGGCTTTCACTCGCTGATCGCCTCCGGCACCACGCCCAAGATGCTGGACAAGGAAAGTGACGCTCGCTTCATCGGATATGGCGCCATGATCGCGGAATCGCTGGTCGGTATCCTGGCTTTAATTGCGGCCTGCTCCTTGTATCCGGGCGACTACTTTGCGATCAACACCACGCCCCAGGTCTTCAGCCATCTGGGGCTGACCACGGTCAATCTGGATATGTTCTCCCGTGAAGTCGGGGAGAAACTCGCGGGGCGGACGGGAGGCGCGGTCTCGCTCGCTATCGGCATGGCACAAATTTTCCGCGGCATCCCCGGTATGGATCGCTTGATGGGCTACTGGTATCACTACGCCATCATGTTTGAAGCTCTTTTCATCCTGACGACAGTGGACGCCGGAACACGCGTCGCCCGCTATGTCCTGCAGGAACTCATGGGCAAAGTGCACAAGCCCTTCGGCAACACTGCCTGGCTGCCCGGAAATCTGATCACCAGTTTCTTCGTGGTTCTGGGCTGGGGATACCTGATCTACACCGGAAGTATTTCGACGATATGGCCGTTATTCGGAGCCGGCAACCAGTTGCTGGCGACCATTGCGCTGGCGGTGACGACCACCTTCCTCATCAACATGGGCAAGCAGAAATATGCCTGGATTACGGCGGTTCCGATGTGCCTGGTGGGAGGCATTACGCTTACGGCGGGAGTGCTGTCGATCAAGAACATCTTTTGGCCATTGACCTCCAAGCCCGGTCAGATATTTACCGGCTACCTGGATTCGGCCCTTATGGCCATCTTCATTGTGGGCGTGGTTCTCGTCGTATGCGACGCGGTGCGACGCTGGTACCTGGTGCTGAACGGCGCTCCCGCGCCGCAGGAGGCCTTCGGTCCTCCGCTCACCGATGCCGGCGAAGTGAAGATGGGTTGCTGCTAGGATTCACCGGCCAGGCAACCAAGGTCCGCTGCGGGTAGATGGCTTGCACAGTTCTGCTTCGCGCGCAACAAAATGGCTTCCGAGTTGCCGTCACTTGGGCGGAACAGTAAGGGGCGTCGTTACGACCTACGACGACAGCCGATCCCTCGCATTCGGCAATGGGCCGGACCACAGCCGGACGCCGAATTGCGTTCTCAGTTATTCTTCCGCGCGGCCGGGCGGGTGTGGCTAACTTTGCGCCTGACGCGCGTCCGGCGGGCGCGACTCCATCGGCTTGACAACCCCATAAAAAAGAACGAATATTCGTTTTGTATGCCAAAAGTGAGCGCCACCCACCGCACCGGCCGCCGCCGCCAAATCCTGCAGGCCGCGCTTCATTGTTTCGCGCGTAGCGGTTTTCACGGGACTTCGATGCACGACATCTGCCGCGAGGCCAAGCTTAGTCCCGGCGCCGTATACCTCTATTTCGCGAGCAAGGAAAGCATAGTAGAGGCCTTGGCCAAAGCTGGCCGAAGCCAGACGGCAGAATGGCTCAGCCACTGCAGGGGTAAGAACCTGTCGGAGGTCATTGCCCAAATGCTTCAGCAATTAAACCGACCCGAGGCTCTGCCCGTCTTCCGACTGGATGTCAGGCTCTGGGCTGAAGCAATTCACACCCCCGTACTCGCGGCACTTTTTCGGCAATCCGAAGCCACGCTTTTGGACGCGCTCTCTCAAATCGTAATCAATGCACCGCCAAAACGTACACGCAAGCAGGGGCAAACAATCGCCCGTTTTCTCGTGGCTGTGATTAGCGGGTTTGAGCTGCAGAAAGTCATGAACCCGGAAGTAAATTTAGGGCCTGCGGCCGCGCTCTTGAAGGCTGCGCTACAAGCAATCTGATGTGCTCGGAAAATGTGCTCGGAGGAGGAATACGACGTCACAACCATCGCTCACGCCTGAACTGCCGTCTCGCGAAAACGATGCTACGAACGTTCCATCTGCCTCATCAGTAACTTCGCAACGAATTGATCCTATCGACGTTCCCCAGTACGGCTTCCTCAAGTTGCTGATGCTGCACTTGGCTCCGGGAGCGCTGTGCTTCCTCGTCTATCTTGCTTTAGTCCCCCTCGCCGTCCGCCTGCATCTCCCCACCTTCTCGGCTTTGCTGCTTGCTGTCGCCATCGCGCTCCTTCCACTGGAAATGGGGCACCTTCTGCTACAGGGGAAGAGGCGCAACGGTCGCTGGTCGCTTGAGGGAATTGTGCTCTACCAGCAGGATTGGCGTGGCTCGCGTTATCTCCTGACGGTTCCCGGGCTATGCATCTTGTCTATTGCAGGATTCGCGTTGTCTGCGCCCCTCGACCGCTTTTGGCAACACGCCGCGTTCTCCTGGTTACCCGCCTGGTTTGTCTTTTCAGACGTTCGGCAATATGCGCAGTTCAGCCGCTCCGTGCTTATCATCGTGTTTTCTGCTCGACTGTTACTGGATGGATTTCTGGGTCCCATCGTCGAAGAGCTGTATTTTCGTGGCTATCTGCTGCCTCGAATGTCACGCTTTGGGTGGGCAGCGCCCTTCCTCAATTGCGCTTTATTCGCGGTCTACCACTTCTGGCAACCCTACAATTTGCCCACGTTGTTTTTTGTCTCTTTGCCTATCGTGTTTGGAGTTTGGAAAACCAAGAACGTTCGGGTGGGTATCTATACACACATCCTGCTAAACACCATCGGAGGGATGTTGGCCCTGATCGCGGTGCTTCACCATGCATGAGTTGTCGCCTGGCTCATTGTTTCGCCGCTGATCTGGGGCGGCACTTTGACGAAAAATTACCATGTCCTGCGGATCGGATGCGCCTCAGTATTGAATACCACTACCTTCAAGTCGACCGTATCGGCAGGGGCGAAGAGCAGGTAAAGATACTTCAAAGTCTCGGCCAGAAAAAAGCTCTCCATTTCATCGTCCTGGGTCTTCGCCTGAACATCCTTGAGCGCAGCGTAGGCAACATCGGTCCGGCAGTACTTCACCAAGCTGTCGTAGAACGTATGTCCCATTTCCAAGTAACGCGGATCGCCGGTAGCGCGGTAGAGGTAAAACGCGGATTCGACGATCTCCGGGCGAAGAGCATAACCGTTGTACACGATGCTCATCTTCGAATAGTCGATCTCCTCCGGCTCAATGCCGAACAGAGTCCACATCTTATAAGCGGAGTCTTCCAGCCGGCGCGCACGGTCGAGATCGCCGGCAAGCGTCAGTTCGCCGGGGAAAAATGCATCCAGAGCGCCAAAGTCCGTGCTCACGCGCTTGCCCGTATTCATGTCCACTTGCTCGTACCAGAACCCGGTGGGCGCTTGGTCGGCAATATATGTGTTCAGTGCTTTGATGCTGCTCTCCCACATTTTTTGGCAGTCTTTATCGCCGAATAGAAGGTACGATTTCAGCAGATATTCGTAATACGAGTCGATGCCGCCGCCGACGTGGCTCGTGGTATCGGTCCATTGACCCGTTTTGACATTGATGCCCGAACCCACAAGGCCGATCGGAGAACGACGATTGTAGACTTCGACAAGGGCATGTTTTGCTTTGTCGTAGTAGATCTGCTTACCTGTGATCTTACTAAGCGCGCCAAATTCGATGAGCAGGCTGCCGACCTCCGCCGGATTGCTTTCCTCTCCTCGTACCGCGCCAGTTTTGAGGTTCACGTACACATAAGACATGCCAGTCGGAGAATTGAACGCAGGCAGCAGGCGATTTGCCAAATCTTCTGCCAGCGCCAACAGTCGCTTGTCACCGCTGAGTTGATAGCTGCTGAGCAACCCCCCGAGCATGCGGATAGTGATCTCGAAGTTCTTGACATAGATATCCTGGTCAAATGAAAGCTTTGTTGCGATGAGTTCTCGATCCTCATTGGCTTGTTCTTTCAATCCCATTAAAAGCATCGTGTCGAGCGCATCTACAGGGGTGATGAGCAGCGGCTTCTTATACCAATCGTGGAAGCTCTTGCTCAGTGGCTTCAGCTCATCATGGCCCCAGGCGTATTGCTTGTAGCCGCTCCAGGCATGCAGGAATTCAAGGCGGACGCGGTTCGCCATCTCCGCCTTAGCGGCAGGGTTGGCAATATTGGGAGCCGTACCTGTGGCGGACAATGTTTGGGCGTTCATGGAAATCGCAAATGCCATTTCAGCAGCAATGAGGAGGATGCAAAACAGCGCGCGCATGGCAGTCTCCGGGCACAGAAAAGCAGAGTTCAGGAACGTAGCTTTATAAGCGTAACACCAACGACTTGCTGCGGCGGGGCATTCGGAAGACCCGCGTTAGAAAGGGAGTGGTGTATCACGGTTTGACTTTGAGCCGCTCGGCCAGTCAGAAGTCGGGGGATTTCGAATCGATCGCCGCAGGGGAACGTCACTCGCTTGTGTAATTGATTTCCATACGTCGGACTTGAAAGCTGGACACGTACAAGACCAGCAGCGCCACGATCACGATACCAAGGATCGCGACGGGGGCAGAGACCGGATCGGGATTGGAAACCAGCAGCGCCAGCAGCGGCGGCGTACCCCGAGGGCTGGGGATGTCCACCGGGCACAGCGATTTCAGGTAGTAGATGACGCTGAACTTCTTGAGCAATGCCGGCAGGAACGGATTCACTGCCTCCCAAACCAAGATCGCCGCTGCCGGCAGAATCGGATTCCGGAACAACATTCCAGCGGCCAGAAAGAAAGCCCCGTAACCGAGGCAGGCCAGGGCGGTGATACCCAAATACGCCGCAGCCTGCGCCAGACCATGATTGTGATAGAGGTAGAGGTCCCGCGTATTCGGACTGAACTGCCAGGTGAAGACAACGATCTGGAGCAACTCGCTGGTCACGAAAATGACGCAAGTGGCCAGCAATCCGGCCAGGAACTTTCCCACCATCAGCACTTCGCGGCGGATCGGCGCGAGAAAGTAAAAATGGAGACTCTTGTCGAGGATTTCGCCGCGAAACAGATTCATGAAGATTCCCAGGCAGCCGAAGAAGATCGCGAGGCGCAGATAGAAAAACTGGAATACCCCGGCGAAAACGATGGAATCCTCGCCCAGACTGTATACCGCGGTCCGGATTTCGATGCCCTCAACCCTGCCATCTGACAGATCCAGGGTTAGATCGTTGACTCCGTCCGAGTAATGGTACCGTTCGTGAGGGACATTCACGAATGAACCCGGCCCCGAGAGGCTGACCTGCGTTCCCAGGCTCTGCTTCGTCAAAGTGGCCGCGAGAACAACGACGTCTTGGTTGTTGGGCAAGGTAAGACTCTGCACAGTCTTGGCGCTGTTCAGAACAAAGGTGTAGCCGTACAAGTTGAACGGCTGGCCGTCTTGCGTGCCATCGCTTAAATCGCGATAGGGCATCACCACCGCGAGAGATTCGCCGGGTTGTTGCCCGGGGTTGGTACTACAACTGCACCAATCGCTGAAGCTTTGCGTGAATGTACTGGTGGAGCTGTCGGTATAGGTTACGGTGATGGTCTGAGACAACACGGGTCCATGGGCGGCGGTGGCGAGCAGTTGCAGTGCGGTGAATTGGCCCGAGGGCAGGCCAATCGGCTGGCCGGTACTAGAGACGGCATCGAGTTGATTCGCGGGCCCAAAGTTGAACTGAACGCCATTGAGAATTCGATTCGCGGTCAGCAGGTTCGACGAGTACGCGAAACCTTCACCGTCCAGACCGCCGGTCGTGAAGGTTGTGGTGTCGGTGTAGATGCCGTTCAGGTTGTATGCCGAGGACAGATTCACCGGCGTTCCGGAGCCGCCTGTGCCGGTAGCTGCGCTTATCGCCAGATTTGGCGTTCGTTGGTTCCAACGAAAACGTATCGGCGGCTTCCCCAGCAGCGCGATCACCTCTTGGCTCGTCATGCCCGATCTGACGGCGAGCAGGTCCTGGTAAGTCAACTTTTTCTCACTCTGACTGGCGATGTGACTGCTTCGCTCTCGCTCGCGGGAGGCTATGGCGGCATGAGCAATGAAGAGCAGCAGCGGCAGCAGCGCGAGGATGTAAATCCAAAGGCCGCGCCGCGCGAAGAATGTTTTCTTCATTTCCAGGCGGATGACAGACTTGATCTGCGCCCACCAGAGCTCCGTCATCGCACCACCTCGTCGTTGCCGATCAGATATTCGTAAACGGAATTCACATCGTCGTCGGCGGGGGCGACGGATTCGATTTCAATCCCGTTCAACGCGATGCGATTCAGCATGAGATAGAACCGGTCCGCATCTTGTGTTTTGATCAACAGGCCACGCTCGTCGTTGTGGATGCGGGCTTCGATGATGTGCTCGGACTCCATCATCTTGGAGGCAAGATCTCGCGGCCGATCGCAGCGGATGAGAATCTGCGCGGGATGCTCCCGGATTTCGTTGCGTACGCTGTGGATTGGACCCTCAGCCACAACATACCCATTGCTCAGCAGGATGACCTGGTCCGAGATGGCGTCGACTTCGTGAAGAATGTGGCTCGAAATAATCACGTAACAACCGTCTGCCGCCGCCGCGCGAAAGAGCGCGATCATCTCCGTACGAGCCAGCGGGTCGAGGCCGTTCAGAGGCTCGTCCAGGACCAGAACTCGCGGGTTGTGACACAAGGCTTGAGCGAGCCTGACGCGCTGGCGCATCCCTTTGCTGTAACCTGCGATGTTGCGGCCTGCATCGTCGGTAAGATTCATGCGCTCAATAGCACGCCAGGCGAGTTGGTCCGCAGTTTGGGAATCGCTGCCTCCAAGTCGAAGATAGGAATAAACAAACTGAAATCCCGTCAATCCCTTGGGGAAGGAGTCGAATTGCGTGCTGTAGCCAAGGATTCTGAAGAGTTTCTCCGGTTCGTCCGGGTGGTGGCCCAGGACGTGGATTCGCCCGCGTGTGGGACGCACCAAACCGGTCATTAAGTTCATCAAAGTAGTCTTGCCCGAACCGTTGGGACCCACCAAGCTGCTCACGCCCGGAAGAATCGAGAGATTGACGCGGTTTACGCCGAGAATCTCGCCGTAGAACTTCGAGACGTCTTCGAAAACGATGCGATCGTTCACTTGATCACCTCGTAGGCCCGTACCTTTCGCACGAGGAGCGCGAGGCAGATTCCGCAATAAGTGAGCAAAGCGATCCACGCTTCCGCGGAAGAAATCGAACGATCGGTATCAATTCGGAATAGCGAGGCCCAGACCGTCGCCATGAGATATGCGATGTCGAGAAAGCGGCCCGACTGGGTGCGCATCACGGCATTGATGGCTTGTGCGAAGCCGGCTCCGAAGAACAAGACCGCAAGCAGCAGTGCGCCAGCGACGATTCTCCACTTTACCCAAGCCGAGAGGGCCATGGCGAGAAGCGACAGAATCGCGATCCATATCAATGAAGAAAGGATGAGGCTGCCGGCGATCCAAAGATGACCCCAAGTCCAAGCAGAACCGGCGAGGCTCGCCTGGACGACGAACAGAACCAACCCAGGAATCCACGTAATCTGCGATAGCAAGATCGCCAAGACGGAGGTCTTGCCGAGCACGTATTCTGCACGGGAGAACGGGCGGCAGAAGTACAAAGGGAGCGCGCCATTGGCGATGTCAGGCGAAATCAGGCCAGGCCCGGTGAACGCGGTAAGCACAAACGCCAGCACCCCCTGCACGTCCATGAAAAGGAAAAAAACTTGTTGTCGATTCTGACGAGTTGATTGCCGACGCCGAATCTCTCAAGAAAGCTCAGGTTATGAGCAAGGTAGATTGTGAGGAGACAAAACAAGGGATAGAAAAAACAGAGTACGAAGAGTCCGGTCTGAAGCTTCGAGCGGAACAAATTTCTCCTGGAATAGCGAAAGAGAACCAGGCAACGCGACCACGCCGGAGTAAGCGCGCCAGAGTACGACGTGTAACTGCGCCTATAAACCGCCACGATAGCTCTCCAAACGCCTCGATTTCAGATACTGCATATCAACTCTCCATCGCTTTCAGGAAAATGTCCTCCAAAGTATCGCGGCGAAAATTGAGCCGGCGGATCCGCACATCGCGTTCCGCGGCGATGCGATAAATGTCACGAATCTCGACCCCGTCGGCAAGGATCATTTTCAGCCGATTCGCTGTCGTGGCACACTCGCAGCCAAGCTTTTCGACTGCTTCGGTGAAATCGCCGTTGGCGCCGTAAACTTCCAGCTCCAGGAATCTCTTGTTTGCCTTGCGCTCTTCCTCCAGGTTCGAGTAATGCGCAATCCGGCCCTGGTTGAGGATCAACACCTCTTCGCAGGTATCTTCGACATCGCGCAGAAGATGCGAGCACAGCACGATCTGCGACTGCTTGCTGTCGCGGATGTCGCGGATCATGCGGATCATACGTTGCCGTGCGGACGGATCGAGACCGTTGGTGGGCTCGTCAAGAATCAACAGCTTGGGTCCGTGGACGATCGCCTGGGCCAACTTCGCCAACTGTCTCATGCCGAGCGAATAGGTTCCCAGCTCACGATACCGCGCCTCGGCCAATCCGACAGAGAACAGGGCTTCGTGCGCGCGTTCGAGTGCCGCCGACGGAGGCAAGCCGGAAAGCTCCGCCATCATTTGAACAAAGGAAACCGCGCTCATTTTCGAGATGAAGGCCTCATTCTCGGGCATGTAGCCGGCCAGACTGCGGATTCCCCTGGTATCCGTCCGGATGTCGTGTCCCAGTACGCGGGCAGACCCGGAAAAAGGCGTGTAGAAGCCCAGAAGGGTATTGATCAGGGTGGACTTGCCAGCGCCGTTTGGACCAAGCAAGCCAATCGCGCGCCCGTGCAGAGAACAGGTCAGTTTCGTCAGGATTTCTCGGCTGCCGAACCGGACGGAGAGTCCCTGCAGCTCAATGATCGGCGTTTGCGGAGCAGCAGCGGTCTGCTGATTCGTCCCAGCTGCCGCTCCGCGTTGGATCGCCGTACTCATGGACTACTGGGTCGAGCCGGGATGACTTATGGCTCCCCCCAGAAACATCTGCGGTAGAAATGGGCCGCCGTGGCCCATCGTCATAAGAGTACCGAGGTCGAAGCCCATGAAGCCAGTGTTACTTGCGACCACGATTCTGTCGGGCTCGCCATAGACGTAGATCAAGCCCGGCGCAGTGTTTGCCTGAAGCGCAGCAATGGACTGTTGTTGCTGCGGTGTGAGCGTTCCGACTGCTTTGATCTGTTCTACTAACGGGCCCACAACCGGACCTATGTTGTGATAGAAGATCGCCGAGAAATTCGTGTATCCGTCACTGGGCAGAAGCGCCTGAAAGGTTGGTGAATGCGTCAGAGTATAGCCAGCCTGGCGGTCCTGAATGGCTCGGGAGAGCGTGCCAATGTCTGGCGCCGCAATGAGGTAACTGTCCACGAAAGTGTAGTCGATCTCAGAATTCGGTTGTTTCTGGTTGCGCAGGATGAAATAGGTCTGGGAACCAATCTGCTGCTTCGTGAGCTGGAGCGAGCCATCCGGCTGGGTTGTCTCTCGATTGAAACTGTCGACCAGTTTGGCGATGGTCGACTGCAAGGTCGCTGGGTCATACACTTCGAAAGCTACCTTCCACCTTGGCGTTGGCAGCACCGGGCCATCGAACGCGATAGTTACCTCACCGCCAAGGGGCGCGGTGATGTCATCGAGCACGCTCACACCGGTCTTCGCTTCGAACTCCGACAGCTCCCGAGGGAAGTTCGAGTCGCTGCTGCCGATCGTCTGGAACAGCTCTTCCACGATACTCCTGGGGCTCTTGATGACCACCGAAGTCACCATGCTCGCGTCGGGCGAAATGAACTCCAACGCACCCATGGAAGCGGGTGCGGCCAGCCAGGACGCCACGCCACGCCGCTCAGATGCGAACGTCAGCGCGGCGCGATTTTCCGTCTTACCTCCGACTTCGCGACGTTCCATCATCAGGTATCGGACGTCCCCTATTCCCGGAGGTAGCTGGTTGTTACTGCCATCATGTACGTTTTGCGCGACAATTTGTTCCATATCCGCACAGAAGAGCCAGCCTGCACCCTGTTGGTAGGACCGGACCACCTGCTGATAGAGCGGCGTTTCGGTGAAATGACTGGCACTGGACTGTTGCATTCGCGTCGCTGCGCGCTGCAGCTCTGCGACATCCGGACTCGCGACGAGCATGTCGTTGTTCAGATAAACCAAGAAAGGCCGGCCCGGCGAGGACGATACAGCCCAGGGGTCCCGCACAACCTGAAGTGCAGCTTGGGTACGATTTGTATTGAGCTGTCTTGTCTCACTTTGCAGGAAGGTCTCCAGCCCGGGCTGCCGGACCCTGGCGAGCACGACGGGCGCACTGTACGCCGGGCCATCTTTCGCCACCGCGAATACGATCTCGTCTCCCAGATAGCTGCTGAAGGTTTTCAACTGGTCGATCACGTCGTCGAGTTTCGGCGTCTTTCCGCCCTGCTGCTCTCGCCACCAGCTGTGCAGCGCCGGGCTTTGCTGCAACCGTTCCTGAAAAAGCTGGCTGGCTTCGCCGAGAGTGGCCGCCAGATTGGGAATCGCGGCATAGACGACCGTATGATCTGGAACGTAGGGCAGAAGGTCGGAGCTGTAACGCAACCCCGGTCCCGGAATCGCCTCAAACTGCTTTTGCAGGACTGCAAAATCTCCCAGGAGTGCAAGGTATTTCGCGGAATTGCGGCTCCAGGCAATCTCGTTTTGGATGGGGACTTTGGAGACGCTGGAGCTGGAGGTCTCTTCGTCGCCGGCGCGCAATTCGGTGGTCCGCTCGCCATAGGCCACTCGAACCACGCCTTCGATTACCGCCACGCGAGACCCCTTGGTCCCGTGGTTGACGGAAAAGATTGTCCCTTTTACCGATACCAGGCAATCGTCGGTGGCGACATAAAGGCGGCCAGTACGCTGCTTCGCGGCCTGCACGATGATATGGCCACCGTCCAAATGGATCGTGGTTCCTCTCCATTCGCGAGACACCGAAATGTCGGAGCGTTCATCCATCTCAACCAGCGATCCATCGAGCAGCCGAAGCACTGCATTCGAACCCTTTGCCGTACGGATCTCATCTCCATTCCGGATCTGGTAGCCTGCCGGGATCACGCGCACTTGCTGGTCAGAAACGGCATACAATGAGCCGTCCACATTCTGGACAGCCCCGCGGATGGCGTGCTGGCCCGGGAAAAGACCGTTGAGCAGCGCGAGCGCCGCAACTCCTACGACGATGACCGCGGCTGCACCCATAGCCCACCGCCGCACCGGAAAACCGCGAGGCGCCATTCTCGGTTGCCACGCCGGCCGCAGTTCGCCTTTGCGGGCCTGTTCGACGGAGTGCCGGCACGCGACACACTGGTGCACGTGATCTTCGAACAGCAACCTGCGAGCCTCGGGCAGATTCCCGCCAAAATACGCCGGGATGAGCGTCTGGAAATCCTCACAGCTCCGCAGCTTGTGCATGTTGAGTTCGGCAGTTGCAGAACCAGCGATCGAACTCCAGACGCGCTCGCCAGCCTGGGAAACCACCTGGTCGTCCACGTGTTCGTTTCGAATCTCAGAGAGTAGCCGGTCGAATTTCTGATCCTTCATGATCTGTCTCCTAGGTACGGACGAAGCTCCTTGCGGAGCTGTTGACGAGTGCGATGTACGATAACCGCCACCAGCACTTGTGAAATGCCGAGGGTTTGCGCAATCTGCGGATTGCTGAGGCCCTCGAGGAAGCGCAGCGCAAAGATCTCCGCCGGCCGCGGCTTTAACTGAGCCAGGGCACGGGTCAAGGCCTGCCGGAGGCCGGAGACATCGGCTGGCGCCGGTTCGGTCTGCATCAGGCCGGAAGGCTCTTCAGGCAATGGGACCGTATGGTCGGCTTGTCGCGATCGGACCACGTCCAGAGCCGCGTTGATCGCGGCCCGGCGCAGGTAACTTTCGGGGTTTTCGAGCGTATCGGCGTTCCGGCCCCGGCGCAGCAGTCGCAGAAAAATGGTCTGCAACACATCTTCCGCGTCCCCGGCATTGCCCGTGATCCGGTAGGCCGTCCGGAACACAAGGCCGTGGTGAACCCGAAAAGCTCGCTCGAGTTCGTCCGGAATCGCGATTGCCGGTTCCTCCAGTACGTTCAACAGGCTACGCCTCCTGTACATCTCTTTCATAAGTAAAGACGTAGGCCAGGCCGGATTATTACAGTCAGGCCGAGAAAGAATCTGGGCGCCAAATTTCCGCCAGAAATGAGCTATTTCACGGTACTAGAACCCTCGTGTTTCAAGGTAATCCTGTGCCTGGCGAAGCACCTTGCGCTCGTTGCTGTAGGCAAGCTGGCTGGCTGCGTCGGCGAGAGGCACCCAGAGCGCTCGCTTGACTTCGATCCGCATGTCGGGAGTGAGGTTGTCGATTTCTCCGGACACATAACGCATCAGATAGAAACTCACGACTTTGAAGACTCGTTTGCCATCGCCCCAGGTGCGGACGTAGACGTATTTGTTATCGGAGAGTTTGGTGACCGGCTCGGCCACGATGCCGGTCTCTTCGCGCACTTCCCGTACTGCGGCAGCCTGCGGTTTTTCGCCCGCGTCCACCAGCCCCTTGGGGAGGGCGAACACGGCGGGGCTGCGCTGGCGCAGCGTCTTTGCCAGTTTGGGAGCAGGCTTGGGAGCTTCTTTCTGCGGCTCATCTTTCTGCGGCTCAATCAGGGCGACGTGCCAGACTCCAGAAATCTGCCGAAGCACAACGCCGCCCGCTGAAATTTCCCGCGCCATAGCGCTCATCTTAGCCGACACGGTATCAGGAATTCCCCAGCTTTCCAGTCTCTTGCTGGATTCGCTGCCAGGCGCGTTCCACATGGCGGGCTTGCGTGTTGGTTTGGCCGACGCAGAGCCGGAGGGTGAGTTTGCCATCGAGCTTGGTGTGAGTGAGGTACAGGTCTCCACTGCCATTCAGCCGGTCCATCAGGAGTTGATTGGCCCGATCTCCCGAGCGCAAACGGAAGCAGACGAGGTTGAGCAGGGCGGGCGCGGCGAGTTCGAAGCGCGAATCGTTGCGCACCCAGGCGACGAATTGCTGCGCCAGGCGCACGTGTTCGCGAATGTGGTGCTGCAGGCCTTCGATCCCGTAGTGCCGGATCACAAACCAAAGCTTGAGCGAGCGAAAGCGGCGCCCAAGTTGGATGTGCCAGTCGCGATAGTCAATAACCGCGCCGGATTCCGTTGCCTGGTTGCGCAGGTACTCCGGCAGAATCGATAGCGTTTGGATCAAGTGCTTCCGGTCGGCGACGTAGAAGCAATTGCAATCGAAGTTGGTGAACATCCATTTGTGCGGGTTGAAGGTGTAGCTGTCGGCGAATTCCACGCCATCGTTGATGAAGCGGAATTCCGGGCAGAGCGCGGCCGTGCCGCTCATGGCGGAATCCACGTGCAGCCAGAGATTGTGGTCGCGGCAAATGCCAGCAATTTCGCGGACGGGATCGATTGCGCAAGAAGATGTCGTGCCCACGGTTGCGCAGACAAAGCATGGAACCATGCCCGCTTGAATATCGGACTCGATTTGGCCTGCCAGCGCTTCGGGGCGCATGGCGAAATTCTTGTCCACTTCGATGTGGCGCAGGTTGTCCGAACCCATGCCGGCGATCTTCATTGCCTTTTCGACGGAGGAATGCGTTTGCGTGGAGCAATAGGCGACCAGGCGTCCATCGCAGCCTTTGCGGTTGCTCATGAATTGAGTCGCACGTTCGCGGGCGGCGAGAAGAGCGCAGAGCGAGGCGCTGGACGCGGTGTCCTGAATCACACCGCCTCCGCCGCTGGCCGAAAGAAATTTTTCCGGCAGGCCCAGCATGGGCACCAGCCAATCGAGCACGTGCGTTTCAAGTTCTGTGCAGGCCGGACTGGTGGACCAGAGCATGCCTTGCACGCCGAGTCCGGAAGAAAGCAGATCGCCCAGAATCGCGGGCCCAGAGGCATTCGCCGGAAAGTAGGCGTAGAAGTTGGGTGACTGCCAGTGCGTGATGCCGGGAAGAATGACACGCTCGATGTCGCCAAGAATCTGGTCGAAGGCTTCGCCGTGCTCCGGCGCTTTTGGCGGCAGCTTCGAGCGGATTTCTCCCGGCTGCGCGCGTGACAGAACCGGGAAGCTTTCAATGCGGGACTGGTAGTCGGCGATCCAGTCCACGACGGCGTGGCCCTGGCGGCGGAACTCCTCAGGAGACATATGGAACGATTTTTCTGCGGACATAGGAAATTTGTCGTTAATTTGTAATTTGTGATTTGTAACTGGTAATTTGAAACCCGACGCCGTTAAATTACAAGAAGCTATCTCATAAATCGTTTTGGGAAGGACACGGCTTCAGAGCCTGCCCTCAGCGAAGCCGAAGGGTGCCGTCCAGAGCCAATAAAGACGCGGGCTTCAGCCGCTGAGTGTCCCGGCAGTTTGCTCCTTCGGTTCATTATGAGTCGGCTTCAAATTACGAATTACAAATCAATTACTTCCCGATCCGAGAATCGCGCCTCTGGCGACTTGCTTATCGCTCTTTAGTGTAACGCGGTACAATCTTCGTTTTGCCGGTGTTTTTGACGAGGAGCTTCATGAAACTTTTCTCGGGTGCGGTTCTTTTCTTCGTGCTGGTCGGTTCGAACTTGCCGGCCTTTGACCATGCCGGCAAGAATAAGGAGCAGTTGGGAAGCGGGGCCATCAGCGGGTTCCGGGATGCGGCCGGCGAGCAGGAAGTCGAAAAGAAGTTCATGGCTGTGCCCGATCCCAAGCTGGCGGAAGAGCATCTGCGCATTTTGACGCAAGCGCCGCACATCGCCGGATCTCCCGAGGACAAAGCGACCGCCGAGTACGTGGCGAAGAAGTTTCGCGAGGCTGGACTCGACACCGAAATTGTCGAATACAAAGTGTGGCTCAACTATCCCGCGGAGATTCGTGTCGACATGACCGCGCCGCCCGGAGTGGAGATGCATGGGCCGCGGCGCGAGCATGTCGACGGCGATCCATTTCAGGACGATCCGCGCGTCGTGATGCCTTACAACGGCATGTCGCCCTCGGGCGACGCCGAGGCGGAAGTTATCTATGCGAACTACGGCACGCCGGATGACTTTGACAAGCTCAAGCAGATGAACGTCGATGTGCGCGGAAAAATCGTGATCGTCCGTTACGGCGAGAATTTCCGTGGCGTGAAAGTGTTCGTGGCGCAGGAACGCGGCGCGGCGGGAGTCATTATTTATTCCGACCCGAAAGACGATGGCTACTACCGCGGCGACGCATATCCGAAAGGGCCGTGGCGCCCGGCGAGCGGGGTGCAGCGGGGATCGGTCGGATTCATGTTCCAGTTTCCCGGAGACCCGACCACACCGGGCGTGGCGTCCACTCCTGCTTTGCCGGATTCGAAGCGCGTGTCTCCCGCCGAGTCTGAGCAGTTGCCGAAGATTCCCGTGACTCCGCTTTCTTACGCCGATGCTTCGCCGATTCTCGAGCACCTCGGCGGGCCGCTCTCGCCGCGCGAGTGGCAGGGGGCGCTGCCGTTTACTTACCACGTTGGTCCAGGCCCCGCGAAAGTGAAGATGCACCTTAAGCAGGACTACCAGCTCCGCACCATTTGGGATGTCATTGGCACAGTTCAGGGAGCGTCATCGCCCGATGAGTGGGTGGTGGCGGGCAATCATCGCGATGCCTGGGTGTATGGAGCGGTAGATCCGAACAGCGGCACGGCGGCGATGCTGGAAACGGCGCACGGGCTGGGCGAACTGCTGAAGTCGGGCTGGACGCCCAAGCGAACGATTGTGATTGGAAGCTGGGACGCGGAAGAGGAAGGACTGATCGGTTCCACCGAGTGGGGCGAAGATCATTCGCAGGAACTCGGGAACGCTGCTGCTTATTTCAACATGGACGTGGCCGTATCCGGCAAGAAGTTCGGAGCTTCAGGCTCGCCCAGTTTGAAAGAATTTATTCGCGAGATCGCGAAGGCGGTGCCTTCGCCGGAAGGCGGAAGCGTGTACGACGCGTGGAAAAAGGCGAGCCAGTCGAATGCGGAGAACTCCCGTCCGCAGGAGACCAGCACCTACCGCCCGCCGCCGGCGGCAATGCACAACGATGTGCCAGTAGGCGATCTGGGCAGCGGTTCCGACTACACGGTGTTCCTGCAGCATCTGGGTGTGCCTTCCACCGACATCGGTTCGACCGGCGATTATGGTGTGTATCACTCGGTGTTCGATAACTTCGCCTGGTTCAAGAAATTCGGCGATCCCGACTTCCGCTACGAGCAAGAGATGGCCCGCATTTACGGTTTGGAAGTCCTGCGCATGTCGAGCGCCGACGTGCTTCCCTATGATTACGAGAACTACGGAAAGGAAATTCTGGTCTACCTCGACGCTGCCAGGAACAAAAGTAAAGATCGCTTCGGAGAAAAGGCGCCGGACTTCTCGGCAGCCTTGGAAGGTGCGCGCCACCTGCAGGAAGTGGGCGCAAAAATGCTGCAAAAGCAGCGGAAAATACCTGCAGCGCCGGATCGCATGAATGTTAAACTACGGGAAGCAGAGCGGGCGATGTTGATTCCAGAGGGGTTACCTAACCGTCCGTGGTTTCACCATGCCATTTACGCCCCAGGACAGTACACAGGATATGCAGCAATTGTTATTCCTGGGGTGAACGAGGCGATCGATCGGGGCGATCTTCGCCGGACCGAACAACAAATCGCTGCGCTGGCGGCTGCCTTGAACCGAGCCGTTCTGGTTCTGGAACAATACCGCTAACCGCGGCAAGAGGGCTCCGCCTCAACCGTGCGGCAGGGTAACGCCGAGGCGGAACGAGTTATGGCACTGGCAAGAATCATTACGCGATCTCAGGCGTGCTCGCGAGAACTGGCGCTGGATCTCCTTGCTCGCGGCTACGCCGTCGAAATCGTTTCTCCCGACTCGATCCCCGACAATATTGCCGATCTGGAATTGCGGGTCGATGCCGGTCCCGGGGATCAGTTGATCGCGAGCGTGGAAGCACACGATGGCGAGCGGTCGGCTTCGCTTGAATTTGTGCATCATTTGAAAACGCCGATGGTGGACTTCATTCGCAGGCCTCCGGAGCCTGGTGAAGCGGTTCACTTTCCGGAGCAGCCTGCCAGCTTCAACGCCGAGCCAAGCATCGAAAATGTGGAGCCGCCTGCGGAAGTTCCGCAACTGGCGCCCAAGACTGTTTCCCCGGCGGCCGAAGTTCTGCTCGATCCCGAACTCGATCCAGAAGAAGGCGCGCGTCTGATCTCGCCGGTGGGGCAAGAGCCATCGCTGCCGTTGGAACCGCCGAGTCATTTTGCGGCAGAGGCTTCAAAGATTGTCCCGCCGATTGCCCAGCCGACGATTGCCCAGCCGACGATAATCCCGCTAGTGCGCGAGCCGCAATGGCGCGATCGCTTTGCGGCATGGCGCTGGCGCGCTGCTCTGATTTTTGCCAGTCTGGCGCTGCTGGCCCTGGTTCTCGGGTTCGGCCTGAGCCGGACCCGCAAAGCTTCCGCGCAGAGTTCCGGAGGAACACCGGCGGAGAAAGTCGCGGCGGCGTCAGCCAATATGAACTTGTTGAGCGCCGCGGGTCCCGAAAAAGATTCGGGACAATTCTCAGCCGTGGCAGTGTCGCCGCCAGCCATAAAATCGGAAGGGAATTCCGGCCACGCGCCGAAAGAATCGCCAGTCGCGAAGACCGACGCTGCCGCTGCAGGAACTTCGGCCGCCAGCACTGGGATCCCAAGCAGGCACGGTGACGACTTGATCGCGCGCGACACCGTCACCTATTTGGACAAGCGTGCTTTCGACGAAGCTGCCTCGAAAGCCAAACGGGCGCAAGGTTTAGCTCGCCGGCATCCGAGTTCGCGCAAGCATGGCGGCGCGGTCGCAGCGAATACCGTTACCTATCTCAACAACAACCCAGCTCCGAAAGCGGCCAAGCAGGACTCCGGCGTCAAGCACCCCTCGAACTCGAACTAGCAATTCCCAAGACAGATGCTCCTGCTCCCGACGAGACCAGCGGCCGGCTTCGCCGCGCGAGGTATACTCGAATTTCCCCGGGCCTGCACAGAGACGATGAACCCGCAGATGGCCATCCAGCACGTGCTTTTCGACCTGCCCACCGCAGCGACGGCGACTTTCCTCGCGCTTTTCCCCATCGTCAACCCGCTGGGCGGCATTCCGATATTCTTCAGTCTTACCGCCGGCTTCTCGCCGGAAGAGCGCCGTCACACCGCGTTGAAGACCGCCCTTTATGTGATCGCGATCCTGGTCACCTTCATGCTCCTTGGCCGGTTCGTCCTCAACTTCTTTGGGATTTCGCTGCCGGTATTGAAAATCGCTGGCGGGTTGATCGTGGCGAATACGGCATGGGGCATGGTGACGGGTTCCAGCCGCATGACGATGGAGGAAAGCAGCGAGGCGCTGACCAAGCAAGACATTTCGCTCACGCCCATGGCTATGCCGATGCTGTCTGGGCCGGGCTCGATCGGCGTCGTCATGGGACTTGCCGCCCACGCCGACCACTTCCTTTCTTACCTGGGCATGGTGATCGGAATCGTTGCGCTCGGCCTGACCGTTTATCTATTCCTGTGTCTGGGAGGTCCGTTCGTCAAGCGCCTCGGACCCGGCGTCATGGGCGCGATCAACCGCATTTTCGGATTTCTGATTTTGGCGATTGCGGTGCAGTTGGTATGGAACGGCGCAGCCGACTTTAGAGGGTGAATACCGTCTTAGGCGGGAAACCACTCAGAAGCAGTCGAGCCGGCGACCCGCGATCACCCGTGCCCCCTAGTTCGAAGTGCCCGAGTTTCCCGCCGCTGCTAACGCCTCTTTTTCCATACACCGGCCGACCAGGGCGGCGCAGGACTCGATAAATTTCTGCTCTGGTGCAGTGAAGGTGTCCGCAAAGTAACTCTCGATATCCAACTCGGCCACCAGCCTCTTCTTCACGAAGATCGGCACCACAATATTGGATTTCACGATATCCGACCCGAGGTAGCGAGGATCGGCCCCAACATTATTGACCACCACGGTTTCCCCGGAAGTGGCCGCAGCTCCGCACAATCCTTTGTCGAGCGGGATACGCAGCGTAGGCATAAAGCTGCCGACGTAAGGTCCCAACACCAGAGTTTTGAAAGTGGAAACTTCCATCAAATAAAAGCCAACCCAGTTGTAGCGTGCCATCCCTTCATGGAGGCGCTGGGAGATGTACTGCATAAGAATGACAGACTTCACCCCAGCCGCGGAACGGCCGTATGTCTCAAATTCTTCCAGCAGTTCTTCATACTTGGACATCGGAACCGGAATCTCCTTTTTGGCTTCACAGATAGCCCGCCATTCTACACTCATTTCGCGGCTCGTTACTGTTTAGTACTGGTACCCCCCTCCCCCCCTCGCTATTGGAATCATAGAGTTGGAGGGAAAAATCCGACTCGGTCTTTGATTTTAAAGGACTTAAATCAAAGTATTCCGAAATAAGGACTTAACTGCCCAAAGAGCGCTGAAAATGGTTTTGGGGCAGCTTCGAGGGCCGTTTTGGGAGACCGGCACTCCTCTTCGCTGCCCCAATCAGATCTCAATTGTCGCGCACTGCGGATTGGAAGTCTGTGATGCGGGACACAGCTGGTTTGTGATGAAAAAGGTCGGGCGTCAGATTGCAGAAGTGACAACGAGCGGCATCCCATTCATCGCAAAGAACGCGATGAGTGGGGCAGGCCACCCGCCCACCCGCTGCACGACGTGTCCGCTTCATTTCGCAAGAGTCACAGCGGCAACGGCGAATCCGCCCAGGGTAATCTGATTACCCGTCAGCGTGCTGGAAGCCGGCGGCTGGAAGCTGGTCGCCTGATCCACAATCTGAACTTGCGCTCCCTCCGCCCCCGGCAGCGCTACATCAAATGCGCGGTTTCGCTTGTTCAATAACAGGATCTTGCGCTTGCCCTCGGGCGTCACAAAAGCCTGCGCGTAAACATAGGGAACGCTGGAGTCGGTATCCACTAGCTTGTCACCCGGGCCAAAGTTATCGTGCAGCACCTTCAGTACCCAGAAGCGAGCATTCGGCTGGCCGGTTTCCCAATCCACCATGGACACGCTCGGGAACTGCGTGGGGTAGCCCACCAACTGAGATTCGCCCGCAACCTCAACGCCTCGATTGGCAAGCTCGACGTAAAGGTAGGCGTACATACTCCCGCAGAGGTTCCAGTAGGAGTTGGGAATCGGCTTGAAGACGTGGCCCGGTTTGTCCTGTTGGGCGTCCTCAGCGGAGATCGAACCCAACTCGTCCGCATCGGTCTGGGTTTCGGGCGACAGCCGCTCGCGGATCCCCTGGATATAGCTAACCACGTTCAGAAAACGATCCGCCTGCTCCCAGTAGGTGTGCTCCATGACTTCCGGCGTCTCGTCCGAGCTCGGCACGGCATAGAAATGATAGGAAATCATCGCAAGGGGGATGCCGGGCTTGTGATTCTTGTGATCCAGGAAGTATTCGATGAATTCCCTGGGTTCACCGCCCAGCCCCATCCCCACGCACGTAATCTTCGGATCGGCGCGGTGGATGGCCTCCACAATGGCGTCGTAGACTCGCGTGTAAGTCTGGGGCGTCATACTGTGTTCGCCATCGACTTCGTTGAGAACTTCCCAATAATCGATCTTGTAGTGATGACCGGAGTCGTGGCGCTTCCCGAATTCATCCGTGAATCCGCCCTGCGTGTACCAGCTCACCAGGCGCGCGTAGTACTCCCCCACTTCCTCCAGACTGGGATCGCGGAACTCCGTTCCCTGCTCGTAGTTCCAGGTTACCTGGTCGGGATCGCTGGGATAAACCACGGGCTTGTCGGTCTTGAACATCCACTGGGGAATTGTGCTGAAATTGATGATCACCGAGTGCCCGGTTTGGGCATTCATCAAGTCTTCCATCAGGGGATCAATCAGTGAGAAGTCCCACGACGTCTTTCCATCCTTGGGAGGATCGAGTTCGGCAACACCGAGCTTGGGGTAAGGCAGCCAAGGTACGTAGCGAACGAAGTCAGATCCCAACTCATGCAGAGCCTGAAAGACACGATCGTGAATCTTCGTGCCCCGGCGCAAGGGTGGATTGACGACCACTTGGAGTGTAGGAGTGGACTTCGAAACCGTTATAACCTTGTCCCATTTGACAGCCACATTGACCTTCTCCGGTGCTGCGAACTGCGACACAGATTCCTCCTGGCTAAAGGCGGTCAAGAACGTAGTTGCCGATGCCAGCAAGAGAACAGTCAGTAGAACCGCTCCAGCAAATTTCATGAGGTTACCTCCAATGAAGAATTGAGAAAGCAGGTCTTCCCATCGATGCGGCATGGGCAGCAAGAAATGTCCCGGGCGGAGGCCTGAAGTATGATGGTGCCGGCGGCCCGGCCTATCGCAATCATTTGAATTCTGAGGGTTCCCGTCCAAGCTCCGCTTGGGCGGGGGTGTTGGCACACCTGAGGGTGTGCCCTGATACAAATCGCACTTACGGCTCGGCTATTCCGCGAGTTGACCGTGGACGGGCGAGACGCCCTTCGCTCCACAAGCACAGCGGCCGTTCTTACGCGAGCTACTTGATCGTAACCAGCTTGTCCACTAACCCCGAGTAGTCTTTCTTCTCCAGCCCGTGAACGTGCTTGTTGTATTCGTCCACTTTGCTGGAGTAATTCATGGAGCAGAACTTCGGGCCGCACATGGAGCAGAAGGCGGCTGACTTATATTGTTCCTGCGGCAGAGTTTCGTCGTGCATGGAGCGGGCGGTCTCGGGATCGAGTGAAAGTTCAAACTGCTTTTCCCAATCGAACTTATAGCGGGCATAACTCAGGGCGTCGTCGCGGTCGCGCGCTCCGGGACGCTGGCGGGCTATGTCGGCAGCGTGGGCGGCGATCTTGTAGGCGATGATTCCGTCTTTCACATCTTTTTCGTTGGGCAGGCCGAGATGTTCTTTCGGCGTGACGTAGCAGAGCATCGACGCGCCATACCATCCAATCATTGCCGCTCCAATGGCGGACGTGATGTGGTCGTAGCCGGGAGCAATGTCGGTGACGAGCGGCCCCAGGGTGTAGAACGGAGCCTCGTCGCACCACTCGTTTTCAAGATCGACTTGCTCCTTGATCTTGTGCATCGGAATGTGGCCCGGGCCTTCGATCATGACTTGCACATCGTGCTTCCAGGCGATGCGAGTGAGTTCGCCCAGGGTTTTTAGTTCGGCGAACTGCGCTTCATCACTCGCGTCGGCGAGGCAGCCGGGACGCAGGCCGTCGCCGAGCGAGAAGGTCACGTCGTACTTGGCAAAAATCTTGCAGATGTCCTCGAAGCAATCGTAGAGGAAATTCTGCTTGTGGTGGTGAGTCATCCACTGCGCCAGAATCGCGCCGCCGCGGCTGACGATTCCGGTGATGCGCTTCGAAACCATGGGCACATATTGAATGAGCACGCCCGCGTGGATGGTCATATAATCCACGCCTTGCTGCGCCTGCTCTTCGATCACTTCGAGCATCACGCTGGCCGTGAGATCTTCGACGCGCTTGACGCGCGAGATGGCTTCATAAATCGGCACGGTTCCGATGGGGACGGGCGAATGCCGGATGATAGCTTCGCGAATGGCGTGAATATCGCCGCCGGTCGAGAGGTCCATCACGGTGTCGGCGCCGTAGTGGACGGCGGTGTGCAGCTTCTTGAGCTCTTCTTCGACGTTCGAAGTGACGGCCGAATTCCCGATGTTGGCGTTGATCTTGCACAGCGACGCCACGCCGATCGCCATTGGCTCCAGTTCGGGATGGTTGATGTTCGCCGGGACGATCATGCGGCCGCGAGCGACTTCATCGCGCACCAGTTCCGGCGCGATCTTCTCGCGGTAAGCGATGTATTGCATCTCGTCGGTGATCGCACCCTGGCGCGCGTAATGCATCTGCGAAAAGTTGCCGTCTGTGTTTTCGGCCTTCCGCTTCGCCAGCCACTCTGCCCGCGGTTTGAGAACCGCATCCAAACCATCGCCGTTTATACCATTGCCTGCGGACATTTTTGTTTGTACCATCCTTTGCGAAGTCTAATCGTAAAATTATACCTTGCATTCGGGACGCGGTTTGTTTTCTCGGGGAAGTCCGGCTGGTGAGTTGCGCCGCCGGGGAGAGTGGATCATTGCGCCGGGAAGGGAACCGAAGTGAAATGTTGTTATAACGACAATTGCAGGATGATAGATCCTGCCAGGAGGAAGCAATGCTAAAGCGGCTGATGAATACGACCAGCGACGTGAGCTTTACTATTTTGCGGTTGGTTCTGGGAGTGGTGTTCTTCGCGCATGGAGCGCAAAAAATGCTGGGCTGGTTTGGAGGCTTTGGTTTTCACGGCACCATGGCATCGTTTACTCAGATGGGAATGCCCGCTGCCGTCGCACTTCTGATTATTTGCACCGAGTTCTTTGGCGGGCTGGGTCTGATTGTCGGATTGCTGACTCGCATCGCCTCTCTCGGCATCGTCGGCCTGATGATCGGCGCGATCTTCATGGTCCACCTGGCGAACGGCTTCTTCATGAACTGGATGGGCACGCAGAAAGGCGAGGGAATCGAATACCATCTGCTGGTGCTTGCCATGGCCGCGGCGCTGTTGTTGCGAGGGGCTGGCGCGTTCTCGCTGGACCGGGCGCTTTCAAAGTGAATCGAATGGCGCTGCGTTCCGTACGCCGGAAGCGGGCACGGGAAGAGAATGGAATGTCTCCAGACCGCCCGCTTCTTAGTTCCTCAGCGTCTTACCGGTCTTCAGCGTGAACTGAATTCTTTCCTGCGTTTTCTTTTCGCCGCACAGAGACTTAAACGCCTCGCGCTCCAGGTCGAGCAAATATTGTTCGCTGACGAGCGTGCCGGGCGTGACGTTTCCGCCGCAGAGTACTTCGGCGATTTTCGTGCCTAACTTCAGCTCGTGATCGCTGATGTAGTCGGCTTGCCGCATCAGATAGACGCCCATTTTTAGCGTGGCGAAGATGTTTTCGCCGGGGCCGGGAATGTCGGTACGCATCACCGGAGGCTCATAGCCCGCGCGCACCAGTTCCAGCGCGCGCGCTTTGGCGTCGGAGAGAACGCGCTCGCGGTTCATGGTGATGCGGTCGGAACTCGACAGGAACCCCAGTCCGCGGGCTTCGTCCGCCGAAGTGGAGACCTTAGCCGTCGCGATGGTTTCGAAGATTTTCTTCATCGCCTCCATCAGCTCAACCGATTCGCCACGGCCATCGGGACGAATAGAAGCTGCGCTGTCGAGCGCGCGCAGCAGCATTTCCTTGCAGCCGCCGCCGCCGGGAAGCAGGCCGACTCCGACCTCGACCAGTCCCATGTAGAGCTCGGCGTGGGGTTGGCGAGCGGCGGCGTGCAGTGAGATTTCGCAACCGCCGCCGAGCGTGAGTCCGAAGGGCGCGATCACCACGGGCTTTGGCGAAAATTTGATGGCCTGCGTCATGCCTTGAAACTGACGGATGGCGAGGTCAACGTCGTCCCACTCTTCCTCCTGGACGGACATGAGCAGCAGCATCAGGTTGGCGCCGACGGAGAAATTCTGCGCGTCGTTGGCGATGACGAAGGCGTCGAAGCCATCGCCCGCTCCGCCCGGCTTCAGCGTCTGCGCGATCAGCGAGATAATGTCGGCGCCGAGGGCGTTCATTTTGGAGTGAAACTCGATGCAGCCCACACCATCGCCTAGGTCAACCAGCGACGCTCCGGAATTTTTCTTGACCACGCCGTTGGATTTTTTTGCGACTTCAACCGACCAGACTCCCGCAGGCACTTCAACGGGCCTGAAGTCACCGCTCGCGAGATCAAAGTACGATCGGCCTGATGCGGTCTTCAGATCATCCGTGTACCAGGACTTCTTACCGGAGCCAAGCAGTTTTTCCACATTGGCCGCGACCGGACGCTCCTCTTTTTTCATGCGAGCGACGGTCGCTTCCACGCCCGCCGCGTCCCAGAGTTCGAAGGGGCCGAGTTCCCAGTTGAAGCCGAGGCGCATGGCGCGATCGATCTCGACCACGGAATCGGAAATCTCGGGGATGCGATTGGCGGAATACGTCCACAGGTCGCAGAGAGCAGCCCAAAGAAAAGCGCCCGCTTTATCGGACTTCTGCGGCGCGCTGCCGCCACTGTCGCTACTGAGGCCGAGCAACATTCGCACGCGCGCTCCCGTCTCTTCGATGTTTTTCGCCATATCGAGCGCCGCGAATTTCGGCTTCTGCAGCGGATGGTAGTCGAGCGTCTTCCAGTCGAGCGCGAGGCGCTCGTCGTCCTTATCTTTGTCCTTGTTCTTGCCGTCCTCGCTTTTGATCTTCTTGTAGAAACCGCCTTGGGTCTTGTCGCCCAGCCACTTGCGTTCTAGCATCTGGCGAAAGAAAGCGGGAATCTGCAATTCGCTGCGCTCGTCGCGCGCGTTCTCGGTCATGTTCGCGACCACGTGCCCGAGGATGTCGAGGCCCACCAGATCGATCGTGCGGAAGGTGGCGGAGCGCGGCCAGCCGACGGCTTGGCCGGTGAGGGTGTCGATCTCTTCGATGGTCAGGTCCATTTCCTGCATGAGCCGCATCACGTTGAGCACCGAAAATGTGCCGATGCGATTGCCGATGAAGTTGGGAGTATCTTTCGCCAGCACGACGCCCTTACCCAGTTGCGCGTCGCAGAAGCGCGTGACGGCCTCGATCAGCGCGGGGTCCGCGTCTGGGGTGGGGATCAGTTCCAGCAGTCGCATGTAGCGCGGTGGATTAAAAAAATGTGTGCCGAACCATGAGCGCCGGAAGTCTTCGGAAAATCCCTCGGCGATCTTCGCCACGGGAAGTCCGCTGGTGTTGGTGGTGACGATCGTGCCCGGCTTGCGGATCGCCTCCACCTTCTTCAGCAGCGTCCGCTTGATTTCGAGATTTTCGACGATGGCCTCGATAATCCAGTCCACTTCGGCCAGACGTTTCAGGTCGTCGTCGAAATTTCCCACGCTTACGAGCCGCGAAAGCGACACTTCGAAGAATGCCGCCGGCTTTGACTTTTTGGCCCCAAAGAGCCCGGCAGCCGCGATTTTGGTACGCGCGGGATTGCCGGCGTCCGGTGGCGCGTCTGACGGCAAAATGTCCAGCAGCAACGAAGGCACTCCCGCGTTGGCGAAGTGCGCTGCGATACGGGCGCCCATCGTGCCCGCGCCGAGAATGGCAACTTTGTGGATACGCTTCATGAAGGCGAGCTCCAGGGACTGCGGCTACGGAAGTTTATCTACCACCCAGTCGTCCTTTCCAGTGTCGATCAGGATTATTTCAGAAAATCGGCGTGTGACATGGGAAGATCCTCGAGGCGTGACCAGCACGACTGGGAAACTGTAGCGCCCGGAATGTCCATGGCCGCGGGTGATCTCGAAGGCGCGGTCGTTCGCATTCGAAAAAAACTGGTCTATTTTGTCGGCGTTCTGCGAGTGGCGAATGCCATCGCTGAGCAGGACCATGCCGTGTTCGAGATCTCCCGTTTGCCATGCTTGCAGGAAGTGGTTGGCGGCTGCGAGAGCGAACACGTAGCCGGGGTCCGAGAGCGCAGCTGGCTGGGCGGGACGGCTGTGGGATCGAGCGCAGAGTGGAACCGATAGAAAGGCCGTCAGAAGGAAAAGACATGCTGGTAACCGGATCTTCACGCTGAGAGTGTTCCTCGTTCCTGCCAGTGATTTAGTAACTCATTACTCTACTGGAAAACGAGCAGAATGCCAGCGGCCTTTGTTTAAGGTCGTGGGTCAATCGTGAGCGTTACAGGAAGTACGCCGTTGACGACGCCGCAATTGCTTGTGAGAGTCCTCAACTACGCTCAGGACCCCGGTCGATGAGCACAATGGCGATGTTTCAACAACGATGACCAGCGCAGGGAAGGGCTGCGCAGCTATTTGTCGGAGAGGGACGGGCGGGTTCGAGTCCCGTCGTCTGATTGGCGAAGCAGAGTAACGGTGGCCGCTCGTGTTTGGAAACTGCGTCTTTTCAGTAGGACACGTACTTTGGTGTCATTTGCGCGACTACTCGCACCGCATGATAATCGTATAGCTCGTAACGAGCATCCGGGAGAGAGAATCCAACATGAAACGCTTCGCATTGGGCTTCGGCCTATTCACGCTCTTGCTTCTCAATGTTGTATCCGCCACACAGCCGCAGAAGACCTCCGATGAAGCAGCCATTCGTGCCACTGTCACAGACTATATCGAGGGCTACTACATGGGTGACGCCAATCGTATGGAGAAATCACTGCATCCTCACTACCTGAAGCATGTGATTCATGGCAATATCCCGATGAGGGAGAAAACTGCTTCGCAGATGATGCGGGATGTACGCTCCGACGGTGCCCCGACTTACCTTCCTCAAGCGGAGCGCACGGAACAGATAAGTGTGCTGGACGTTTCGGGAGACATAGCTTCCGTCAAACTCGTGACTCCACGTTGGGTGGACTACGTTACGCTTTCAAAATCGGATGGAGAGTGGAAAATTCTCTCGGTTGTCCAACGAATCGATGATTAGAGGAAGACTTCTAGACTCGGCTTTGGCAAAACGCTCGGCTCCTTGCATGAGCGTTTTGTTTTGCGGCATGAATGCGACAACTCGAACTCCTGCGAGCAGTCCCCATCTTTGGCGGAATTGTTGCTGCAAAAAGGCGATTTCACCGGTTGAGAATTATTGGTCGGTGCACAGCGGAGGTGCGACCGCCGCCAATCCCGCGCTCCCGTCTGGCGCAACGCGGTCCGCACGTTTCTTGGGCGTCTTGAAAGACGCAGAGGTCTTCCCCTATCCCATCAGCCCCGCAGCAAGGCGGCCTTGAGGCGCGCCGGGGTCATGGGCAGTTGCCGCAGGCGGGCGCCGGTGGCGTCAAAAATGGCGTTGGCCACAACCGCTCCCGTGGTGACGATCGGTGGCTCGCCGCAACCCGACGCCGGCGTTTCCCGATTCTCGATCAGGATGGTCTCGATCCTCGGCAACCAGGAAAAACGCGGGATCTGATAAGTGTCGAAGTTGCGGTCGAGCACGGCGCCGTCCTTGAAACGCACTTCCTCTGCGAGAGCGTAACCCAGGCCCATCGTGATACTGCCTTCCATCTGCTGGCGCGAGCCGTCGGGATTCACAGTAACGCCCTGATCCTGGGCGCAGACGACCCGCTTCACGTCTACATTCCCGGTGCTTTTGTCGACCGCGACCTCGGCCACAGTCGCGACGTACGTGCCCGAGTAAATCGCGCAGGCAAGGCCGAAACCTCGACCACTTGGTGCCGGCGCCGGCTTCCAGCCGAACTGCCCAGTAGCCGCTAGCAGCACACCCCTCATGCGCGGATCGCTCAGGTGGGAGAGGCGGAACTCAAGAGGATCCCGTCCCATTTTGCTGGCGAGCGTGTCGATGTGCGATTCGCGGGCAAAGGTATTGGTATTGACCGAGGGCGCCCGCCAGGGTCCGACCGCGAAGGGGTGCAGTCCGGGAGGGTTGTCACCGCCCCACCCGCCGGACGATTGCGTGCGTTGATGAGGGATGTCATAGAACGGCCGGGCCTCGCGATCGCCGGCGCAGTACACGCGGTAATCCCAGAGCAGGAGCTTCCCGGCGTCGTCCAGTCCCGAGCGAATTTTCACGACTGCGGCCGGACGGAAGGTATCGTAGAAAAACTCCTCGGCACGGTCCCAGACCACCTGCACCGGCTTACCAGTGATCTTGGCCAGGCGTGCCGCTTCCATGGCTTGTCGGGAAGCGCTTTTGCCGCCGAACCCTCCACCCACGTAAGGAGTGATGACCCGCACGTTTTCCGGCGCGAAGCCGGCGGCTTGCGCCAATTGTTGGCGGACGGAGAAGGGAGTCTGCGTGCTCGCCCACACCGTCAACTTGCCGCCTTCGATGGCGGCGACTGCGGAGTGCGTCTCCATCGCGGCATGGGCGACGTAGCTGTTCAAATACGTCTCTTCGACCACAAGCGTGGCGAGTTTCTCTCCTTCCGCCAGATTGCCTTTCTCGTCCACCATTTGTAGCGGCGGCGCGGCTTTGAGCAGGTGGTCGAAAATCGTTCGATCATCCTCACTCGGCTGGGGAGGTTCGAAGCGAGCTCGGATGAGTCCCAGCGCCCGGTCGGCGATGTCGGGCTGTTCGTGAAGCACGGCAATCATCTCGCCGTCGCGGATAACACGAGCACCGGGAACTTTCTCGGCGGCTGCCGTGTCGAGCTCCTTCAGGGTGGCGCCGTGCGCCGGCGGCCTGAGAATGCGCGCGTGCAGCGTGCCCGGCGGAGTCATGTCCGCGGCGTACCGGGCTTTGCCCGTCACCTTGTCCAGAGCGTCTTTGCGCCGAGGCGCTTTGCCGATGACGGTGAATGCCGAGACCGGCTTCGCGGGCACCTTTTCGAGATGGCGTTCGATCCGCTTACCCTCAACCAACTTGGCGTAGGAGACACTTTTGTGCTCGTCCTGTGCATACGTCACCACGCCATCTTTCACGCGCAAGTGTTCCGCTGAGGGTAGCTGGAGGTTTTCGGCGGCCATTTGTAATAAAACGGCTCGGGCCTCGGCAGCCGCAGCCCGCAACACGGGTCCGAACTGCCGAATGGTGAGCGAACCGAAAGTGCCCATATCCCAGGGGCACAGGTCGGTGTCACCCATGACCATGTCGACCGAATCGAAAGAGACGTCGAGTTCTTCGGCAACCAGCTGTGCTAAAGCGGTCTTCGACCCCTGTCCCAATTCCACCTTGCCGACGAAACAGCTAACTCGGCCATCGCCGGCGATGCGAAGATAGGCGTTGAAATCGGTAGGGTAACTGGGCCGTCCCGGAAGACGCGACGGTTCCTGGAAGGCGGCCATCGGGTCGGTGGCGAAGAAGATGAAAAGCCCAGCGCCCGCCAGTTGGAGGAACTCACGCCGGCTGACGCCCGTGGCCACGTCGGCAGCAATCTCGACGGTTTCATTCCAATCGTCTCCGTGCATTAGGCACCTCCTTTCGTCGAGCCTGCTGCCTCCAAGATGGCGTCCACAATGCGTGTGTGAGATCCGCAGCGGCAGAGGTTGTCGTCGAGGTGCCGGATGATTTCTTCCCGGGTTGGGTGCGCTTTCTTGAGGAGGAGCGCATAGGCGTTGACAATCATTCCCGGCGTGCAGTAACCGCACTGGAAGGCGTGATGATTGAGGAAGGCTTCCTGGATTGGGTGCAGACGCCCCTCCCTGCTCAAACCCTCGATGGTCAGCACTTGCTTTCCGGCAATCTCTTTGACCGCGGTTACGCACGACCGCATGGCCTCGTCGTCCACGATTACGGTGCAAGATCCGCACAGGGCGGTGCCACAGCCGAACTTTGTGCCGGTGAGCCCGAGGTCATAACGCAACACCCAGAGCAGCATGCGGTCGTCGTCGACGGTCAGTTGCACCGGCTTGCCATTCAGCGTGAAGGAAATGCTTCGCCGCATCGCCATCTCCCCTCTCGGCGCGTCGGTCGTTTCGATTCGTTTACCTATAGCACCGGTGTTACTCCGACTGCTGTGACGATTGACTCACTCCAAGGTGATGGCCGACCGGTTCAAGCAACTCGCCGGAACTGCTGTCTTCCAGAGCCCGATACCAGTCCTCACGGGTCAGTTGCACCGCGCGCGGAACGTACAGGCCACTACAAGCTCTTCCTAAAAATGTTTGGGAAGGGCACGGCGGCAATCAGTCCACATCGCCCAAAACAATAAAAAAAACATGATGACTGACTCTCGCAACACAGCTTTGGTTGTTAGTGGAACTATGAGAATAAGCGGCTTCGCTCGTCAGTTGCTGTACTCGGGCGTGTACACTCACGACCGGGTCGATGAGGGAGGAGGGTCAATCGGATTTGTAGGACTTGGGGGGCAGCAGAAGTTGAATGCCGAAATAACCGACGAAATAGGACTGATTGGGACGGGTGGGTTCGAGGCTGCGTCCGGCCATGAAGAGGAGAATCACCGGGCGATGGATCTTGTAGCGGGCGCCCAAGCCAATCGTGGGTTGGCTTTCGGAAGGATGGAAGGTGCCTTGGGCGTAGAGTTCCATGTCCCCTTCGAGTTTTGAAGTGAAATCGTGGCCGAGGACGAGGCCGGTGATCCAGCCGTCCGGTCCTTTGTGGACAAACTGATAACCGATTTCGTAATCCACATCAACGGGGCCAAATTTCTTGGAGAATTCGAACGGCACGAGGAAGGCGTCGCTCGCGGGGGTGATCCTACGGCGGACGGCGTCGTCGGGGTTGTTGAGGAAGAGCTGCGGGAAAACCGAGATGTTGAGGCCGGACTCCCCGGCGTCGTAGAAACGCCACTTGACGCCGAGATTGGATTGACCGAGGCCAAATTTAGTCGCCGATTGAGTCGCCGATTTAACCGAGAACGGTGGATTTTGGACGCGCAACCAGGCATTTTCGTAAGTGAGCTGGATGCGATCGCCAACGCCGAAATTGATGTCGACGTCGGGGGTGTGGGAGACGGACTGATTGCCATAGAAGAACGGCATGTAGGCGAGATTGATTTCCCAATTGAGATGACCGGGAGTACCCGGATCATTGGTGTAGTAGGGCGGGCCGCCTTGGGCAAATGCGGAGGTAGCAGCAACGAAGAGGGCGAGGAGGAGGGTTAGGCTTCGCAACATAGCTACGGGGCCAAGGATGGAAAGCAGAAAGGGCATGACGGGATCAAGGGGAACTCCACTCGCCTCAAACTTCGAGATGGCGCGGAAGGAGTTTTTATACCACAAGGAGTCGGAGATAAGGAAGGAATGAGCAGCAAATCGAATTCTCCAAGGTCTACAAGCTCGGCCCACTCATTGGCGAGCGCACTTGGGGCGGCGTCCGCGGCATCCGCGGCGATATCGCGCTAATCGACGGCGGTTACATCACTCGTCCCGAATTCTCCCGCTACGACCTGAATAGCAAGTGGGCGGTGGAGAACCGCGGCTTTACTCCCGACATCCAGGTCGACAATCGCCCCGACGATGTGGTCTGGGGCAAGCATGCGCAGCTTGATCGCGCCATTCAGGAAGTGATGAAGCAGATCGAGGCCAATCCCAAGAAACTGCCGCCTCGCCCGCCCGACCTTCCAGCATATTCAGAGGGGCCGGCGATGTAGCTGGAACGACACCGACAATCGGAAGTTGGGCGGAACGCCCACTCATTTTCAGTACAGCCGGAAACTGGCCTCGATGTTGACCTGAACTGCGACCGGGCGTCCGCCCTGTTCGTCCTCATGCTCATCGGAGATCACAGTGCGTATCTTGCACCGCCGAAAGCGATTCGGACCAGATCCTCACGGAGCCAACTCGTGATGACTCCCCGATGGTCGGCGATCCAGAAGTAATCCGTCGCACCAGACTACTGCGCCAAAACTACTGGCAGGTCGATGAAGCTGGCTGCGCGGGCGGCGTGGTAAATCCGCTGGGTCGCCTTCACATAGTCTGACGGCTTGGCGAAGAAGATATTCGGCACAAATGTTTGCGGGTTGCGGTCATAGAGCGGAAACCAGCTCGACTGCACTTGCACCATGATCCTATGTCCTGGCAGGAACACATGGTTCGCGGTCGGCAAGATGAACTTGTATGTCAGCGGCGTGTTCGCTGCAATCGGCTTCGGTGTCTCGAAGCTCTCCCGATACCGTCCCCGGAAGATGTCCATGGCTATGCCCAGTTCGTATCCGCCTAACTCCTGCTGGCTTGGGACTTCACTGGGATAGACGTCGATCAATTTAACGACCCAGTCGCTGTCGGTGCCGCTGGTGGAGGCGATGAGATTCACAACCGGCGCGCCACTGATGCGCAGTGGTTCTGTAAGGACCGGCGTTACATACGACAGCACATCGGGACGGCCGTCAACGGCGCGTTGATCGGTAACCAGCCAGCGTCTCCATGCCTCGTGGTCCGCAAACCTTATGGGGCGCGGCAGATAAGGCACTGGCTTGGCCGGATCGGAAACGTACTCGTCATATTCTGACGAAGCATGGGCCGACGGAGTCTTGCTATCGCGCTCCGCCGGCGCAGTGAAGGACAAACCAAAGCCCGCCGTCAGATAGAGCGGCTTGGATTTCTCCGCGCAGCCGTTCTCGCAGGCTAGCGGCCAGGACTTCAGGCGGTCCCAGTGGTTCTCACCGGTGTTATAGATGAGCACAGGAGGAGTGTCGACCCGGGGCGCGCCCTCCTTCAGATACCGATCGAAGAATGGCCTCAGCACGTCGCGTCGGAATTCGAGCGCCGTGTCGCCGTTCCACTTCAGCGGACCCAGCGAAAAAGCTTCGTCGTTGACTCCGCTATGGCGCCATGGGCCCATCACCAGGTAGTTCATGTTATTCGCGGTATCTTTGGATTCGGTCGCCAAGTAACAGTGCACTGCGCCCCACATATCTTCCTGGTCCCACAATCCCTGTATCCACATCGTCGGGACCTTCAACGGCTGTGCCGCCATGATCTTGTCGAGCGCCTGCGCCTGCCAGAACGCATCATAAGCAGGATGCTCGGAAAGCTTGCGCCACCAAGGTAGTTGATCGAGGCCCGCGGCTTTGGCGAAGTCTCCGGCCGAGCCCGCGCGAAGGAAATTGTCGTAATCGTCGTAGCCCTGGCGTGCAATGCTGTGACCCTCCCCTTTCGCAGTGGTCTGAAAGGTCATGTAATCGAAGTTGGTCTGCCTATAAGCTCCGAAGTGAAACCAGTCGTCCCCCATCCAGCCATCCACCATCGGGCTCATCGGCGCTGCGACCTTCAATGCCGGATGTGGGTTGACCAGAGCCATGACAACGGTGAAACCCTCATACGAACTCCCCAGCATGCCAACCTTGCCATTGGATTCGGGGACATTCTTGACGAGCCAGTCGATGGTGTCGTAAGCGTCCGTGGAGTCGTCAGTATTGGTCGCATTCAGCGGGCCCTGTAATGGGCGAGTCATAAAATAGTCGCCTTCCGAGCCATACTTGCCGCGGACATCCTGGAAAACCAGGATGTAGCCGTCGACCGCAAACACATCGTTGCCCGGAGGCAAAATCGCCAGCATGTGCGGCGATTGCGTACGCTCGGCATGTCTCGACGCGTTGTAGGGTGTACGAGTCAAAATGATTGGCGCATTCTTCGCTCCCAGCGGGATGACAATGACGGTGTGCAGCTTCACTCCATCGCGCATCGGAACCATGACGTCGCGCTTCACGTAGTCGTAGGAAGCGGTTGCAGCCTCATACTTGGCAGGGACGTCAGGTGTGAGCGGCGAGGTCTGAGCCGAAGTCTGAGCCGAGGTCTGAGCCGAGGTCTGAGCATAGACCGTAGGCGCGAACGCCAGAAAAGCAACCGCAATCAACGAACGCCGGAATGAAGACACACGGATCATACAAGCACCTCCAGAATGGACTCAGCGCCTGAGCAAAGCGACGCTAGTCTCTTTGCGTCAGGAACTTCATTGTAGCGGACGCTATCTCGTTCATCTGCTGAGCGCGATCACACATGCGCATACGGTATGCACACTGGATCATGGGTACCCGTTCTAAGAACATCTAGGTTCGGCGCACAACGTCCGGATTGCCCGTCATCCACCCGCAATCGGCGAGATTCGCGCCGCCACAGATCAACATCACTTTCCAGATCCGGACAATGCTCCAAAATGAGGTGTGATACCTATCACGGCAATGGAAACAACTTTGTGCTGATAATGCCGTCACGTGGCAGGAACTAGGGAGAAAGCAGAAATCATGCGCCGAGTCGTACGCTCCGGATTTGCTTTGGCGTTGGCAGTTTGCCCAGTCCTCCTTTCTTTACTGACCGCGTCGTCTCTACACGCGCAACAGCGGCAAGCGCTTCAAACTCAGGTTGCGGCGCCGGCAGGCGCGAAGCTGATCGGCCGCCTTCCCGGCTCGCAGCGCTTGCGGCTGGCGATCTCGCTGCCGCTGCGCAACCAGGACCAACTCGACAACCTGCTGCGTCAGCTCTACGACCCGGCCAGTCCGAACTACCGTCACTTTCTGACCGTGGAGCAGTTCACGGAACAGTTTGGTCCGAGTGTGGGGGACTATCAGCGGGTGATCGGATTCGCACAATCGCATGGTCTGAAGGTGGTGCGCAGTTTTCCCAATCGTCTGGCGCTGAGTGTAAGCGGATCGGTGGCCAACATCGAACAGGCCTTCCAGGTGACCATGCAGGTCTATGAGCATCCGACGGAAAACCGCACGTTCTCTGCTCCCGATGTCGAGCCGACAGTCGAGTCCGGTGTGCCGGTGCTCAGCGTTGATGGTCTGAGCACCTACAACCTTCCACATTCCATGCTGAAACGAGCGACGCCGAACGAGGGCGTGCACAGCAACCAGACCGGCTCGGGACCGGGAGGTCAGTTTCTGGGAAGCGATATGAGAACGGCCTACGGCGGGGGCACGGCCCTCGATGGCTCAGGGCAGGCCATCGGATTGATTGAGTTAGGTCCTTACCGGCTCACGGATGTTCTGGATTATTTCAGCACTCTCAGCCAGACGCTCAGTGTCCCCATTGTCAATGTGCTGCTGGACGCCGACGGGATCTGCGCCGGCTCGCCGCCTTTTGGCTGCGATGATGGCGAGGAGGTCGTCGATATCCAGCAAGCCATTTCCATGGCTCCCAACGCTTCCGCATTGATCGTTTACGAAGCTTATGGTTCTGGCATTGATGCCCTCGCCGCGTACACTCAGGCCGCCACCGATAACATTGCCAAACAAATGAGCATGTCTTTTCTCTGGGGTGGCAATCCGGGATCGGAGCCGGGCTATGAACAGGTTTTTCAAAAGTTGGCGGCGCAGGGGCAGAGTTCATTTGTGGCCTCCGGTGACACGGGAGCGAGCATTCCTAGCCCAGGAAACTCTGGTGCACTGTACCCGGGGAACAGTCAATACATCACGGGCGCCGGAGGAACGGACTTAACTACGAATGGCGCGGGGGGAGCTTGGCAATCGGAAATGGGCTGGGTCGGCAGCGAAGGCGGGTGGAACAACGAGTCTCCAATCCCGAGTTGGCAGTCGCCGGTCATCAACTCGTCGAACGGAGGCGGTAGCAGTTACCGCAATATACCCGATGTGGCCGCGGAAGCGAATCTGGACAACTATTTCTGCGCCAACGGCGCTTGCGGGGGCGGAGCCGGCGGGACCAGCCTGGCAGCACCGCGGTGGGCGGGCGTTGTGGCGCTGATCAATCAGCAGGTTGCAGCCAACGCTACCGCCGCAGGTAGCAACTCCACGATTGGCTTCCTCAATCCCACCATCTATACAGTCGGCCAAGGGTCAAGCTACGGCAGCGCCTTCCACGACATCACCACTGGCAGTAACCCTTGCAGCAGCAGCCCCGGCTGTCCGGGCAGTTTCAGCGCCGTCACCGGCTACGATCTCGTGACTGGTTGGGGCACGCCCAATGGTCCGAGCATCTTCGGTGCTCTTGCTCCGATCTCCACGAACCCTAATTTTTCCATGTCGGCGACGCCGGGTATTTTGAATCTCACACCGGGCAACGGTGGAACCAGTTCGATTGCGGTGAGTGCACTGCAGGGCTTCAACGCGGCGACTAATCTGACGGTGACGATCCCGGATTCGCCCACAGGCGTGACTGCCAGTTTGAGTGCGTCGTCGATTCCAGCCGGCGGCGGCCCGGTGACGTTGACGGTTTCGACAACCAGTGCAACCCCCGGCGGAACCTACGTGGCCGCCATTACCGGAAAAACCAGCGGAGGACTGACCCAAACGGTTTATGTGACGCTTGCGCTGCCCTGGTTCGAACTGACTACGGCGCCCGCAGCGGGTGTGTCCGTCAATCAAGGCGGGAGCGCAGCCGGCATTATTGCGGTCGACGGCTTCAACGGCTTCAATGGCTCCGTCAACCTCGCTGCGTCGGGCTTGCCGGGTGGAGTGACGGCGACGGTTACGTCGACCGGTTCCACCACCAATACGGCAACATTCTCAGCCAGCAGCACGGCAATGCTGACGGGTGCGGGCAGCCCCTACAGTGCGACGGTCAGCGCCACGTCGCCGGGCGTTGCCGCACAACGGGACGCCATCGCTCTGTTTGTAAACCCAGCCACCACGGGCGGCTCTGGGACAGAGGTAGATCTGTCTTCGGCGTACAACGTGTACGGCTTCTATACGGACGCGGACCAAGCTGCCATTACCGGCCCGAACAGCCTGGACGGCGTGGGCTACGCGTATTCAGCGAATCTGTTGAACTCCGGGCTGGACTTCAACGGCGCCCAGTTCACTTTTGGACCGGCGAATCAACCCGATGCCGTCTACGGCACGGGCACTGCCATCCCGCTCCCCGCAGGCACGTACGCCACCCTGCAGATGTTGGCCACCGGAATCGAAGGCCCCCAGAAATCGCAGACGGTCACGGTGACCTACACCGACAACACGACCTCGCAGTTCACACAGAGCTTCAGCGATTGGTGCAGCGGCCTCAACGGCGGCGGTTGTACGAGTCCTGGGGGCTATTCTGGCGAGTCAGTCGCGGTGGCCATGCCTTATCGCGATAGCTCTGGCGGATCGGACAACGGAGTTTTCTACCTGTACCACTATTCTTTTGCTCTCAGCACCAACAAGACCGTGCAGAGTTTGACTCTGCCAACCAACCGGGATGTGGTGGCGCTTGCGGCCACATTGGCTGGTCCCGTCACTACGGGTTTTACGCTGTCGCCTGCTCCGAGTACCTTGAGCGTCCCGCAAGGGGGCAACAACACGAGCACGATCACGGTGAACCCCACGGGCGGCTTCACTGGCAGTGTGAACTTGGCAGCTTCGGGCCTGCCGGGTGGAGTGACCGCATCATTCAACCCAAATCCCGCAACGACCACGAGCGCTCTGACGCTGACGGCGAGCGGCACGGCGACCACGGGCGGGCCGACCGCAGTGATCATCACCGGGACGTCGGGGAGCTTGACGCCGACGACCATGATCGACGTTACGGTGACGCCGCCGGCAAGCTATTCGCTCTCGGCCAGAACAGCCACCCCGGCATCGATCAATCCTGGCAGTACGTCGCAGGCTACGGTGACCGTAGCTTCGGCGAACGGCTATACCGGCACTGTCACTCTCTCGTGCAGCGTCACGTCGACAGTGACATTCACGCCAGCACAAGCAGCGTGCTCCTTCGGCAGCACGAGCCCGGTCACGGTCACCAGCAACGGTGGAACCGCAACGGTGACGTTCTCGACCGTGTCATCGTCAGCAACGATGTTCCGCAGGTCGGGTCCGCTCTACGCGCTGTTGCTCCCAATCCCGGGGCTGGCCCTGATCGCTCTCGGGCTGGGCGCCCGCGGTTCACGCCGGAATAGACTACTGGGCTTGTTACTCCTGTGGATGATGTTGGTTGTCCTGCTCATTCTTCCTGCTTGTAGCGGAAGCAGCGGCGGTGGAGGTGGTGGCGGCGGGACGCCTGCAGGAACCTACACGGTCACCATCACTGGCAAGGATGCCAACGGCATGGCTCAGACTGGCGCGGTTGCTGCCGCGACTGTTACCGTCCATTAGGGAAATACTAGGTAACGACCGTAATATGCTGATACCAAAGCGCTGGTGCCGGGAGGGGGAGTCGAACCCCCATGAGCCGAAGCTCAACAGATTTTGAGCCTGCCGCGTCTGCCAGTTCCGCCATCCCGGCCTACTGCATAAATTAGTACATAAATTTGAGCAGAGGACTAGCTTAATTGACGATTTGAGGCTTTGCAACCGCGACCCCTTTCGGGTCAACAGCAACCGAAGTGTCGTGATTTTGGGCCCGCCTCAGCGGCCACGCGACTTGCGTGTAACCTGCGCGCACAAGTACATAAGTCGTTTGTTTTTTTGTGGCTTGGCCTCTTCTATCGCGAGTAAGAATATGTCCTAAAGGTTGGGGGCGAGAGTGCCGATAGTGTAGACAAGCGGGGGTAGGGCTAGGGCTCCCGTGGAAGGTGAAACTATGGGAATCAGTTCGATTTCGGCCGCAAGCCTCAGTCAGTACGTTCTCGCGTCCAGCAACTCCACTCCGCTGCAGCTGGCATTGGAGGCTCTGCAGAACAGTCTTGCATTGGGCGACCTGAATGGCGCCCAGTCGGCGTTTCAGACGGTGCAAAATCTGAACCAGAGCCTGGAGGCTGCCAGCGGAAACAGTCCGTCGAACAGTTTGCAGTTTTCCACCGATTTGACGGCGCTCGGCAGCGCGTTCAGCTCGGGCAATGTATCCACCGCCCAATCTGCTTTCGCGACGGTTCAGAGCGACCTGAAAAGCTCAGCTTCGCCATCGCAGACACTCGAGACCAACGTCGCATCCCAATCCGAGCAGTTGGTCCAAGAACTGCTCAGCACGGTGAACGTGAGTAGTGCTTCTTCCGGCACCTCTGACAGCACGACTTCCGTGTTAGAGCGGGTATATGGAAGCGGGGGCAGCCTTAACGTCCACGCATAGAGCTAGCGGTTGAGGGCGTCGCCTATGCTCGCTTGCACTCGTTCCCGGAAGCAGAGCGTTTGTGCCGAGAACTTGCGGGACACCACCCTAGAAGCCCGGCAGAGGGGTGATTCCTTTTGATTCCACGCACTCATAGGCCCGGCCGGCCGCGAGGTTCTTGTATTCTTCCGTTCTTCCGCTGGGCCATTCAATGACCAGACGATCGATCTTGTCGCGCTTGCCCAGCCCGAAGGTTACGGGCAGTTCCGATTGCGACAGATAGCTGGATCCGCCCTTGACCAGGCGCGATTGGCTCGTAGTTCCATTCAATGCACCGTGAAAGATTTTCACCGCAGCGCCGATGGCATCGCGATTAGACTTCGTCCCGACTAAATGGATCCGGATGCTTCGGTTTCCGGCAGTCTCGTCATTGCGATAGAGATAGGCTGGGCCGTTGTTAGTGGTGATCAACAGATCAAGATCGCCGTCGCGATCGAAATCGCCATAGGCAAGCCCGCGTCCGACCTTTGGTTGACTGAAGCCGCCGCCGATTTCAGCAGCCACGTCGACAAACGTTCCCTTTCCGCTGTTCAGGAAAAGTTGCGGCGGCTGCGCATAACCGACGCCGCTGACGTTGCGCACCGTGTCGTCGATATGCCCGTTCACCACTGCCAGGTCGAGTGCGCCGTCCAGATCGGCATCGAGAAACACGCATCCGAATCCCAACTTATCTTTCGACGCCGCCCCCACTCCGCTCTGCATGGCTACGTCAACATAACTTCCGCTATCGGAAAGCCGGTAAAGCCCGGTCATCTCGTTATCGAAATTCGTGATGGCCACGCCCGAGTTTCCTGAATTGTCGAAGTCGGCCACGTCCACGCCCATTCCGGCGCGCGCCCTGCCCTCCACGGAAAAGGCGATGCCGGCATCCACGGCTATGTCTATAAACGTGCCGTTGCGCTGATTCCGATAAAGTTTATTGGGCTGCGTGTCATTGGTGACCAGCAGATCGGGCCAGCCGTCGTGATCGTAGTCGAGCATGGCTACGCCCAGGGATTTCGAACTGCTGTCGAAAATTCCGCTCGTGGCCGTGACATCCTCGAAGGTTCCATTGCCGCGATTGCGAAACAACCAGCAGGTTTCTCCGCGGTAGGCTTCGGGAGTGCAATACGACTTGTGCTTGCCATCGAGGCTGCAAAACACATCGTGCTCGGAAGACCATTTGACGTAGTTGCAGACAAACAGATCCAGCAGTCCGTCGCGATCGAAATCAAACCACAAAGCGGACGAGCTCAACGCCTGTCGGCCGCCCAGCCCACTCGACTTAGTAACATCGATGAACGTCCCCTTGCCGGTGTTCTTGAACAGCCGGTTCTGCCCGACGCAGGTAATCAGGATGTCGGGATAGCCGTCGTTGTCGTAATCTCCGATCGCAACTCCCATGCCGTACATCTCGACGTCGAGCCCGGCGCTGCGAGTTACATCGGAAAACGTGCCGTTACGATTGTTGCGATAGAGCTTCAGCGTGCTGGGCTCCGACTTATGCTCCCGTTTGTGTCCGGGCCAATCGGCGCCGTTTACCAGAAGAATGTCCTGCCAGCCGTCGCGGTCGTAGTCGAGGAATGCGCAACCGGCGCCGAGCGTTTCCGGCAGCAGCTTCCCGCCGTAGGCGCCGCTGTTGTGACGAAAGCGAATTCCAGACTGGCCAGTTACATCCACCAGGCGGAAACCGGGATCAGGCGAGGGAGAAGCTGCGAATGCGTCCAAGAGCAAGCCTGATGTCGTTGTTGATGCCAAGCCTGCCATTGCCCACAGAAACGACCGGCGGTTCAGGGCAGGGAGGCTCACGGCAGGCCGATTCACGGCAAATCTACCAGCCCGTTGCGGATCGCGTAGACGACCAACTCGGCGGTCTTGTGGGTTCCCAAAGCGTCCATCATGTTGGCACGATGCACGGCGACGGTGTTGGCGCTGAGGTCGAGCGCTGCCGCAATCTCCCTGTTGGATTTGCCATCCACGATCATTTGCAGGACTTCGAGTTCGCGCGGGGTGAGCCCCGCCTGGCGCTTGCCTTTGAGCGCAACCGGGCGCTTGAGTTGGGAATCGAGCACAGTTTCGCCGTTCGCGACTCGCCGGATGGCAGCACCCAACTCCAGGTCCACGGCGTTTTTCAGAACATACCCGCGCGCGCCGGCATCGAGCGCCTGCCGCACCAGAGTCTCCTCCGGATGCATGCTGAGCATGAGCACCAAAGCCTGCGGATACTTCCGAAGAATCTGCCGCGTGGCTTCGAGTCCGTTCATGCCGGGCATGGCGCAATCCATGACAATCACTTTCGGACGAAGCTCATCCGCGAGTTTGATTGCTTCAGGGCCGTCGCCAGCCTCGCCGGCAACGGTAATGTCCGGCTCATCCTCCAGAATGCGCCGGAATCCTCGTCGCACCAGGGTATGGTCGTCAACCAGCAAAACTGAAATTTTATGCGGCATGTAAGTCAAGCTTCTCTCTTGGGACTCGTAATCGAACCAGCGTTCCTTTTCCACCTTGCGCGGGCCGCAAAAATTCAACTGTGCCGCCAAGCAACTCCGCGCGTTCCCGCATCGCCACCAGTCCAATTCCCTGCGTTGTAGCCCGCGCTTCAAAACCCCTGCCGTGATCTTCCACCTCGACTTCCAAAGCTTGCGGCAGAAATCGCAGGCGCACCCATGCTTCCCTGGCTCCCGAATGGCGGGTCAAATTATTCAAGGCTTCTTGCATCACGCGATACACATGAATGGCGGCGTTGCCGTCCACGGGAAAGGGTTCGCCCGATTTCTCATAGAATACGCGAATCCCCGCCTGCCTTTCCAACACCGGCAAATACCAGTCGAGCGTGCTCTCCAGTCCGGTTTCTTCGAGCATCACCGGATGCAAGGCCTGCGAAAGGCTGCGCACTTTGTCCAGCGCGCTTTGCGTAATCTCACAGACCTCGCGCAGTTCGGAGCGCAGCGCCGATCCCTCCGGAGCGTGACTTCCCGCGCGGGTCAGCATGGCGCCCACGGCGGTCAGAATCTGTCCGAACTCATCGTGCAATTCGCGCGAGATGTGGCGCAAAGTGGATTCCTGGGTCGAAATGAGCTTCTGGGCAAGTTCGCTGCGCTGTTCGGAAAGCGCCGCGAGTTGCGCGAACAATCGCCGGTTCGAGCGGATCAGGTAAAGGCTGGTAAAGAGAATGGCAATCAAAGTCGCCGTCAGGAACAGATACACCTGCCGCTGAACGCGGTCATAAATTTCCGCAATGCGCAGCGCAGCTTGCTCTTCGCTCTCATTGTTCTGCACCAGCAGCCGGGACACGGCCGTGCTCAGCGCTTCCTGCCGGGCCCGCAGCGAGATTCGAATCTGCGTCCTGGCTTCCGCCTGGTTGGGGTCGCGCGCCAGGGCAAAGGTCCGATCCACGGCGTCCCAGAACTGCGTGACGGAATTCTCCAGGTATTGCTTTTGTTCGGGAGTTCGATTGACCGGGGCAACTTGTTGCTCGCGGCGCAGCGCGTCGTCCAGATCCGTCCGCACGCGCTGGAACTGCGCCGACCACGCCGTCAGCGGGTAGGGCTCATCGTTGTCCAGCATGTCGCGCATCGCCAGCGCCAGCGTGTTCAAGTCGTTCTGGATGCGCAGCAGTTGCAGAGAGTCTTTCCGGTTGCGGTCCACCAGATTGTTCTGCAGTTCACGCAAGCCGGAGATCTGCCGCGTGATGTATCCCGAGTAAGCCACCACGGCCGCCAGGGTGATGATCAGCCCAACAGATAATCCGGGAGTGGGAGACCGATGAAGCGCAGGAGAACGGAGCACGCCCCGAGAATACAACGGGGACGGCCTAATTTACCAATCTTCCCAGCGCCGCGCGCAATTCTTCCGACCTAAAACCGAACGGACCCGGCTTGGCCTTGTATGCAACATGCCCCTTTGCGTCGATCAGGTAAAGACGATCGGGCCAGCCCGTATAGGCTTGCTCGGTCGAGTTGCCGAATCCGTCGATCACCGCGGGAATCTGGATGCCTAGTTTTCGCACGCACGCTCCTGCCACCAGCGCCCGCTCCTCTTCATCTTTCGGGCTGCCTAAAACAACTTTGTCTTTGAGATTGCTCTCCATCTGCCAGACGTCGCTCGGATGCGCTTCCGTGATGTACACCACCAGGAAAGCGACCCTGTTCCCGTATTGCTCGTAGAGCTTGTTAAGAGCGGGAACCTCCCGCCGGAACGGCGGTCAAGTGTAGCTGCCAAAGATCAGCACCACGGGGCGCCCTTGCGCCGTCAAACTCGATAACTGCACCGAGGCGCTCTTGTCGAGCTTCATTAGCGAAAAATCCGGCGCAGGGTCGCCAACTTGCAAGTTACCGGCACGAGCATGCGTCCACAAGGTCTCAAATGGAAGCACGAGAAATGCGACCGGACCCGGTATCTTCGCCATGAACCGCGCAAATGCTTCCGGCGGTTTCCGCATGACCTCGTACAGCGCGCCGCAGGCAAGCGCCCACGCCCGAGCGATCACGCAAAATGCTCCGATCAATGCCCTCTTCACAAATGTGCGTCGTGTGCTCAAGGAACCTTTTTCACAGACTTCTTCCAAACATGCGCACGAAAACAGAAGCCCGATGCCAGAACACATTCCCCACCGAGCGTGCAAGGCCATGCGAAGCGATTTCGCACCCAGCTAAAGTGCCGTGATTATAGGGAGGCAGACAGATAGGTCAATAATGTGAAACTAGTATGCTGGTCAGCCGAAGCCGTCGCGAGCCATCTTATCAATGAATTCGAGGACATAAGACGATCACCGCAATAGGTTCGCAAGATTCCTGGCAAAAGCCATCAGGCCAGCCCGCCGCCGTCCACGACGACGCAAGTCCCGGTGATCCACTTCGCCATGTCACTGGCAAGAAACAGGACAGCATTCGCGACATCGCCGGCAGTCCCGACCCGATTGAGCGGACGGCTTGCGGCCTCTTTCATGAACTGCTCGGGATTTTCTCCAAGTTGGCGGCACTCACTCGCCAGCATCGGAGTATCGATATCGCCCGGGCACACGCAGTTGACACGAATGTTGTCTTTTCCATGGTCGATCGCCATGGCCCTGGTCAAGTTCAGCAGTCCGCCCTTCGCCGCACAGTAGGAAACCGCCTTCGCGCCCCCTTTGAGTGACCATCCCGATCCCGTATTGATGATGGTGCCTCCTCCGTTGCGGATCATGTGCGGAATCACTTCGCGCGAAAGCAGGTATACGCTCTTCAATGTCACATCGAGAACAGCATCCCACTCTTCTTCTTCCAGCGCTAAGGTGTCTTTTCGGATCACGATACCAGCGTTGTTGCAGAGGATGTCGATTCGCCCATAAGCGGCAACCGTCCGTTCCACCGCCTGGTGGCAATCGGAGCGCGAACGAACGTCGCACGCGATCGCTATGGCACTGCCACCGTCCCGCTCGATGCCGGCGACTGTCTCCATGCCGCCCTCGGCGTTCTTATCGAGAACGGCAACCGCCGCTCCCATCTCCGCCAGACGGACCGCGATCCCCCGGCCGATTCCCGACGCGGCCCCAGTCACTATGGCGACCTTGCCTTCGAGAGAGAGCATCTGTTCCGCTCTATTGCGAATATTCTTGGAGTTCATTTCAACCTCATCATGCTAAGAACCAGCGCAAGATCGGCTGTCTCTCCTAGTACCGTGACCGCGTGATTGTTACTGCTGCCGATCTAAGCTTGCTGGTGGAGAGCCGAGTGTCCCCGCCTGGCTGGACGGGCGAGACGCCTATCTCTCTATCGTATAACTCATCACGCGGTCACGGTACTAGCGGGCAACGTTGTTTTCCTGTTCTAGCTGCTTGCCTTCAAGCGCCTTGCCTGGGCCGCTGCCGGTCCCTCCTTGGCCAGCGGAAGCTCGGTGATTTTCCGGCAAGGATGTAAGGATGCGCGTTTCACGGTCGGGTCGAGTTTGGCGGGGAAATCGGCGGACCCAGATAGCTGCCAGGAAGGCAACCGCGTCGGTCTTTAGATCCGCGTTGCCATTGGACAGTGAAGGCGCTGCCCTCCGTTGTACCGAATGGACCGAAAAACGCTGGAGAAAGTGGCACAGCAAAAGCTGCGTAACCGATTGAAGCCGAGAGGAAGATCGGTCGGGGAGAGAGGATTTGAACCTCCGACCCCTGGTCCCGAACTCAGTAGAGTCAACAGCTAATTCATTGGTCTGGTACCGCTTACGAATCTTGGGCGCAAACTCTCAGTTGCACCCATGCACCCAGGCCAGCATCAGACTCCTGCCGCGGTTGGGATGAGCTGGCCGAAAATGCCCACCGGCTCTGGGTGAGCTTGGATGGCACTGAAGGCGGCCGGCAGCTTTGGTATGGACGGCGCGCCAACGATTTGGCCAACCAAGTCACTCTTACTTGGCAGAAAGCGAAGCAGCCCTTGCCTGCGTTTGAACTCGCCGACCTCAGCGACAGGCCCTGGAATCTGGCTTCACTGAAGGGCAAGGTGACGTTCATAAACTTTTGGGCATCGTGGTGCGGGCCATGTCGCGAGGAGTTGCCTCATTTGCAAAAGCTCATCGACCACTACAAGGATCGTTCTGATGCTCAGTTCATCACCTTGAACATGGACGAGAACCCCGGGCTCATCCAGCCCTTCCTGAAAGAGCACGAACTCTCCATAGTCGTGATCCCGGCTTCGAACTACGTGACCGAGACGCTGAAGGTGCATGGAATCCCGCAGAATTGGATTGTGGATGAGCACGCCGTTGTGCGGCTGAAGAGTGTCGGTTACGGTCCGGCGGAACAGTGGGTAACGGGCATGGAAAACGCCATCGACGAGGTCAAGCCTGCCGCAAACGGGTCGCAACCCTAGCTTCCTGGACGACCAGAAGATAAAATCTAGCAGCGTTGCCTCACCGCATTGCTGGCAAACATCGCTCATTGATCTCGTCGTGAGCGAAATCGCCTCTTCTATTTCGACACTAGGGCGGACTCAGTTGCTTGTCTTGGCGGACTCCAGCTTTTGTGTCATCACTTCTCCCCAGTTGTCTTCCGCGCCATAACCGATCTGCGTCCACAGCCAATTGCCTTTCGGATCCACAACCCAGTTTTGGGGGATGCCGTCGTACCCAACCCCAACTTGCAAGTTGTTCACCAGCGAATAAGCAGGGAGGACGGGGAAGGTGTAGCCCTTATCTTTTACATAGGGCGCCAGCAGCCCAAGGTCTTCGTCAATGTCAAAAGTGAGGAGCTGAATATCGGGACGGCCGTTAAGTTGTTCGTAGAGTTTCTGGAGCTTTGCCAGTTCCTCTTGGCACGGGCCGCACCAAGTCGCCCACACGTTGATCAGGACTGCCTTGCCCCCAAGGTCCTTCAAGCGCCAGGTTTTGCCAGACAAATCGGACAGTTCGAATGCGGGAAGCGTTTTTTTCGGCTTTTCCCATCTCCCTTGTGCCAGTTCCGTTCCTTTCGAGGCGAGTGGCTTGCTCCATAGGGCCCATGCGGCGGCTGTACCGCCGGTCTCTTTCCAGAGTGCTTGGGCTTCGTCGGTAAGATCATCCCGGAACTTTCCTTTCGAGTATTGCGGCGGTTCCGAGCGGGTGCGTAATGACGATTGATAGTAGGCGAGGGCGTCGAGCTTGCGGCCTTCCAGCGCGGCCAGCCGGGCGCGATTCCACCAGTAATCGGACTGCAGTTTTCCCTGGGTGGGCGGCCCCTCGACGAACTGTTTGATCGCCTTGACTGCATCCGGCCGCCCGGCGAGTTGAGCCGCCTTTAGTATCTGACCATCCAGCCGCAGGTCCCAAGCGAGATCCATCTCGTTAAAATGATCCCGATCTTCGGCAGAGAGATTGTCGTCCGGCTTTTGTAACGCGCGTTCCCTGGCTGACACTGTTTTAGCTTGCTCAAGCAGATCAAGCGCGCGGCTGGGCTGCCACTTATGTTTCAGCAGAAAGTCTGCAGCATGAAATTGGGGGGTCCAGGCGTCGGGCGAGTTGTATGCGGCATTATATCGCAGATATTCGTCCATGGCGGCGATACCGTCTTTCTCAGTCAGCGAATCTTCGTCAGAAATCGCGTGGAACCACGCGTCGTGCGCAATATTGTCCGGGAAATCGCGAATCCATCCTTTTAGAGCCTCTTTGTAAGCCTCATGGTACTTGTCCCACGCCGCCGCATCCTTCTGGTCTTCGGGTTTCTTGTTCGCCTTTTGCCAACGCTCGGAGACTATATGGTAAGCCTCGCCGGAATGGGGACACTCGCGTAACAGGCGGTCCTCCATGGCGGTGATGGTCTCGGACGAAGCGCCGGCCTGCTTGTAACCATTGATCAGGAATGACTGCCATTCGGAATCTGGTTTCGGGTTGAGCGATTCAAGCCGCTTAAGGTCCGCAGCAATCTGCTTGCGCAGCGCATCATGCTCATGGGGCGGGTGCATGCGAAATTCAAGACTCCAGAGCGTCCCATAATCCTTCAAGCGTGCAAGGTCTGTTTCCTTTGCCAGACGGGTACTTAAGGCGGCAGCCACCTTTTGTTGCAAGCCGATATATTCGTCCATGGCGAGAAGCCCCTCCGCCCATTCGTTCGTCGAGTCGGGACACAGGGTGAAGAAGGCCGCCAGGTTCTCAGAGGATTTCTGTTTATCCATCCGCTTCCCCATTGAATAAGCCCCGGCAAGCAGGAGTGCCGGCCAAGGGAATTGCGGCGCCTTGGCCGCCTCAAGCAGGCGGAGACTTTCTGGGGTGTCCTTCCCGAACAATGCAAAACCGGCTACATAAAGGGCCAAAGGGTCATACGGATTTTGGGCCGCTTGCTTGCGGAACCTTTCCTGCAGAGCCGGATACCGGCCTGGGTCCCCGTGCGCGTCCTCAATCAGCCGGTTGTACGGCTCAACTTCTCGCGGATATTTCGCAATCAGTCCCTCATAGACCGCGTGCCGGAGCGCTACCCGATCGCTGAACTTCATCTTGGCCAGATCTTTGTCGTTAAGCTTCTCGTCGAGGATCTTGCGAACCTCGGGCGCCGGCTCGCAGCCTGGCAGCGCCTGTGGGGACTGGGCCAAAGACGCGGCAGCAAGCACGATAACGGTGAGAAACATCCGCAAAAAAGAAACGGGCTTGCATTTCATGTGGTCTCCTTCGGACGCAAATGAATTAAGAATGTCATTCAGCTTTCATTCCCTGCTATGTATGAAACAAAGAACAGGTTCCCGAAGAGATCTTGCGCCGCAATTCCAGTGTCGAGTTATCCTACAGCAAATCCAGGATTGCCGACCACAAGCGGCTGGCGAGCTGCGCCCTATCGAATAGCTGAGATTCCTTCCGGTGATAATCGGCCCGGCGCCGGCGCTGGCATTCTGGCTGACTGCAGACGATTTGCTGCGGACGGTAAACGGAAGGCAGAAACAAACTTTGGCAGTAAGGGCAACGGCGGGCCCTGCTCAAGCCGACTCCTCGGGGATCATGGGATGAATCTCTGAGGAGAATCGAAACCGCGCGCAGCACGCAAGGCAGCAGGGCGAAGGCAATTTAGTCAATTGGAAGGTCTAAGGGTCCCCCGCACGAGACTCAAGCGAGAGAATACAATCGTTAGTGAAGTGTTAACGACCTGTGCGCGGCCATGTTTATTGACCGGCAGTGTTTCACTTGTGAGCAAGCAGGAGCTGAAGAACTCGTCGCGGCTCATTGAAGGGGTGTAATGCGAATATCGACAGAAACAACGAGAAGAAACTTGGTTGGTGCAATGGCCTCTCTGATGATGTCCATTACTTGTGCGGCACAAACCTCCACCCAGCCTCTGGGTTGCCGGGTTTCGCAGCCGACCCTGGAAGTCCTGGCTAAACTGCATGTACCTGGAAACCCTCGGCAGCCAGCGGCCGAGCGGAAGACGCGAAAGCTCGAAGAACTGCGCAACGCTCGAGATCCAGCCTTAGAGCAAGGTAAGGCTCGGAACGGCTGGCCTGCGTGATCTGGGAAGCAACTGGCAGGGCAACGGAGAACACGATCATGCGCGACGCATCGTACTCGTAGACCTCCTGCCCCACGATGACGGTCTTCGCTCCTTGGGCGACGATGCACAACGAGGGCGACCGGACGGAATGAAAACATTCCGTGTTGATTCGTGAAAAGCGGCTGGCGTGCAAACCAGGGATGCGTAGCTCAAAACTATCGTCGTGAGGCGCATAGGCGGCAATCAAGCGTGCCAGTCTGGTCACATCCGGTTCACTTGGTCCCGCTCCGTTGCCTGCCTGCCGCGAAGACGCAGTTTTGCCGTTGGTCTTCACGCCTTCGAGAATACCTCTTTTGCAATCATGATGGCAGTCATTGCATCTGGACTAGGACGGCAACGTCGAACTTTGAATAGTACTTCTTCACGTCGTTGGTACCGTACTTGGCGCGGAATTTCTCGGCCACGGACGACACCTGTGTGGCCTCAGTGACAAGAACAACCTTGACTTCAGCCTCTGTGCCCCGCGCATCGATCCGAATCATCGGGTTGTTGAGCACGTTCTTGTACCACTGTGTATCCGACCCGCGCACCGGCAGGAGGTAAAGCTTGTCTCCGTCCAATACGAACCAGACCGGGTTTGAGATGGTGCGTCCCGACTTTCTGCCGGTCACACTGATGTTGATTTCTCGAGATCGGGAGAGGCGGTCTCTTAGAGCATTGTCTTGCGTCGGCATGTGCACTCCTGTCCCTAAGTCTTAGCTTATAACTCCTAGTTTACGGTTTAGAGAACAGCTCTTTTGCGATCATGATGGCGCTCATTGCGTTGGGCCAACCTGAATAGAACGCCAGATGCGTAATGACCTCAATCAGTTCCTCCCTCTTGACTCCATTCTGCACGGCATAATTCAGGTGAAACCGCAACTGGTCCTGACGATTCAAAGCAATCAGCGCCGCAACAGTTGCGAGACTGCGGTCTCGCTTGGAAAGTTCCGGACGCTCCCAGACTTCACCGAAAAGCACGCGATCTGTCAGATCGACCAGCTTGGGCGCGAAGTCACCAATCATCTTCTGGGCTGCTGTAGGCTCTTTACTCATGGCTATCACTCTTTCCTATGTATTGCTCGTCGCTGACCTGTTCCATCCAGTCGACAACCTTACCGTCGAGCTTTTCCTGAATGGCGATGTGCGTCATGGCCGTGGTCGGCCTAGCCCCATGCCAGTGCTTCTCACCGGGCGCAAACCAGATCACATCACCCGGATGGATTTCCTCGACCGGCCCGCCCCAACGCTGTGCCCAGCCGCAGCCGGCGGTGACAATGAGAGTCTGGCCGAGCGGATGCGTGTGCCATGCAGTCCGCGCGCCCGGCTCGAAAGTTACGCTGGCGCCTTGAACAAGCGCCGGATCGGGTGCCTGAAATAGTGGATCGATCCGTACCGTGCCAGTGAACCACTCTGCCGGCCCCTTGACAGAAGGTTGCGAGCCACTTCTTTTGATTTCCATTTTCTGACTTCCTTTTCCTTGATTCACCTCTACAACTTGAGAGAAGCCATGTCGATGGAGAAGCGGTACTTCACATCGGACTTGAGCATTCTCTCGTAAGCTTCGTTGACCTTTTGGATTGGGATGACTTCGACATCGGCGGTGATGTTGTGCTGTCCGCAGAAGTCGAGCATCTCCTGGGTTTCGGGGATACCGCCGATGTTAGAGCCGGAGAGATTACGGCGGCCCATAATGAGTCCGAAGGCAGAGACCCCCAGGGGTTTCGCGGGAGCGCCGACAAGGGTAAGGTTGCCGTCGAGCCCGAGCAGGTTGAGATAGGCGTTGAGATCGTGCTCAGCGGAAACTGCGTCGAGGATGAAATCGAAGCTGCCCACGTGCTTCTGCATCTCGTTCGCATTGCGGGAAACGGCGACCTCGTCGGCGCCGAGGCGGAGAGCGTCCTCCTTCTTGTTGGGCGAGGTGGTGAAGACGACGACGTGGGCTCCGAGCGTATGTGCAAACTTCACGCCCATGTGACCCAATCCGCCGAGACCGACCACGCCAACCTTCTTGCCTTTGGTAATGCCCCAGTGGCGCATGGGCGAATATGTTGTGATGCCAGCGCAGAGCAGCGGTGCGGCCCCGGCGAGATCAAGGTTGGAGGGGACGCGCAGCACGAAGTGTTCATCGACGACGATGCTATCGGAATAACCACCGTAGGTCACGCCTCCGAGATGCTTGTCCGGGAAGTTGAAGGTCAGCGTCAGGTTCGGGCAGAACTGCTCAAGCCCCGCTTTGCACCGGGGGCAGGTGCGGTCCGAGTCGACCAGGCAGCCGACGGCGGCCAGGTCGCCCGGCTTGCACCTGGTAACTGACGCGCCAACTTTGGCGACACGCCCGACGATCTCATGGCCCGGGACAATCGGGTAGACAGTGGGCATGAACTCGCTCCACTCGTTGCGGACCGAATGGAGATCAGAGTGGCAGATGCCGCAGAACAGGATTTCAATCTGAACGTCGTGTTCGGTTGGATCGCGCCGCGCGATCGTGGTCGAGGCCAGCGGCGATGTCGCACTAGCAGCGGAATAAGCTCTCGCGTTGTACATGCACTTACCTTTCAGAGCCCGGTCATTCGCTCAATGTTTTCCGGGTACCGGGCCCCCTGCACCTTGATCTTTGAGGAGGCGCTTTCGATCTCACGCAGATCGTCGGATGTGAGTTCGACGGCAGTTGCTCCGATGTTTTCCTCCAGGCGCCCCAACTTGGTTGTGCCTGGGATTGGAACAATCCATGGCTTCTGGGCAAGCAGCCAGGCGAGCGCGATCTGAGCAGGGGTCGCCTTTTTCCGTTGCGCGATCTTCCCAAGCAGCTCAACCAGCGCCTGGTTCGCCTTCCGAGCCTCCGGCGTGAAGCGAGGCAGGGTGTTGCGGAAGTCGGAACTATCGAACTTGGTGTTTTCGTTCATCTTCCCTGTAAGGAATCCCTTGCCGAGAGGGCTATATGGAACAAAGCCGATTCCGAGTTCCTCCAGGGTCGTTAACACTTCCGCTTCAGGACCTCTCGTCCACAGCGAGTATTCGCTCTGGACTGCAGTGACCGGCTGGACCGCGTGAGCGCGACGAATCGTCTTTGCCCCCGCTTCTGAAAGGCCGAAGTGTTTCACCTTACCTTCCTGAATCAGGTCCTTCACCGCTCCGGCCACTTCTTCGATCGGCACATCCGGGTCGACACGGTGTTGATAGAAGAGATCGATGGCAACGACCTTGAGCCGCTTGAGCGAGCCCTCGGCGACCTGCTTGATGTGCTCTGGCCGGCTATCCAGCCCCAGCCAACCCGGCTCTCCGTTGGGCTTGAGTTTGAACCCGAACTTGGTGGCGATCACCACTTTCCCACGGAACGGAGAAAGAGCTTCGCCAACCAGTTCCTCGTTCGTGAATGGACCATAGACCTCAGCCGTATCGTAGAATGTTATGCCGCGTTCCACGGCGGCACGGAGAACAGAGATCATCTCCTGCTTCTCTCCAGCCGGACCGTAGGAAAAGCTCATTCCCATGCAGCCTAAGCCAAGAGCCGAAACTTCCAAGTTATTATTTCCAAGTTCGCGCTTCTGCATTGTTTCTCCTATGCTGCGAAATTCCGTCTGCCTCAAGGGCGCCGCAAGCCTAAGCATAGCTTCCTGAACCTTGGGCCTCTTGCCTATTTTAATGAAGTTCTTGCCAGATTCTCCGAAGTTCAGAAGGTAAGTCATCCTGTCCTGGATGCCGCGCGGCCAGAGAGAGCACACAGCGGAAGTAGATTTTTGGAGTGTAATTTGCGTGAAATGGCGACCGCTTGGACCTATGGCACTCGTACTTGGCGAAAAATCGCCTCTCTGACAATGTCGGCGGTGTCAAGCACTTTTGGGGCGCACTGCCCCGTGCACTCCGAAGAGTGCGCCTTTCGCTCTCGTGGAAGCTTTTGCTTTTGCTCTACCAACCAAGGCTCGCTCGTAATCAGTTTCAGGTCAGGAATCTCAGTCCGACCCATGCATCTCTTCGGTCATACCCTCGATCATGATTACCAGTTCAGACTCCCCCGTGAACGTGACGCCCGAGATGCGGGTGTGCCGTGAAGAAATTATTGGGCCGGTGCTCTCGGTGATGCATGTGGATACGCTCGAGCACGCCATTGCGCTGGTGAATAGCGATCCACGTGGCAATGGCACTTCGATCTTTACGGAGAACGGCGCGGCCGTGCGGAAATACAGCCGGCGCATCGAAGTGGGCATGGTGGGCGTGAATATCGGCGCGGCTGCATCCCCGGCTTATTTTCCGTTTTCCGGCTGGAAGGATTCGTTCTTCGGCGATTTGCGCGCCCACGGCTGGGATGCAGTCGAGTTCTTTACTCGCAAGAAAAGTGTAATGTCGCGCTATTTTTTATCGGGGAAACGGGGAAATGCTTTGTTGAGCAAGGGGAGAAGCACTAGCGTAAGGCCCCGGAAATTCGTGGCGGAATTCAACATTGTCATCCGGAGCGAAGCGAAGGACCTCGTGCATTGCGAATTCAAACACATAGGTCTTTCGCTTTCCTCAGGATGACAGCCCAAACTTATGTCGCAAATCTACCTCGCGGCCCAAGCGCCACCGCTAGGGCTGGGCGTAAAGCGCCCGCTTGAGAAAGTCTCCCGCGCCCGCGCGTCCCAGAAACTTATCCGCTTCCACGACCACGCGGCCGCGCAACAGCACGGCGTCGGGCATGCCTGTAACTTGAATTCCCTCGAACATTGAATAATCGACGCGCATGTGGTGAGTCTTCGCGCTGATGGTGTGCTTGCGCTCCGGGTCGAAAATCACCAGGTCCGCATCGCTGCCCACTGCGATCGTGCCCTTGCGCGGATACAGGCCAAAGAGTTTTGCGGGAGTTGTGGAAACCATTTCTACAAAACGGTTCACGCTGAATCGTCCCTGGGCAACGCCGCCGGAATAGATAAGGCTCATGCGGTGCTCGACTCCGGGACCGCCGTTCGGGATCTTGGTGAAATCGTTGCGGCCCAGCTCTTTTTGTTCTTTAAAACAGAAGGGGCAGTGATCGGTCGAAACTACCTGCAGATGATCGGTCTTTAATCCGTTCCACAATTTTTCCTGGTGCCACTTCTCACGCAGAGGCGGCGTGAAGACATACTTGGCCCCTTCGAAACCGGGCGCGTCGAAGTTATCGAGTGAAAGATACAGATATTGCGGGCACGTCTCGGCGTAAACGGGAAGACCGCGGTCGCGGGCTTCGCGCACCTTTTCGAGAGCCTCATTGCAACTCAAATGGACGATGTAAACGGGCGCCCCGGCCATCTCCGCAAGGGCAATCGCTCGTGAGACTGCTTCCGCTTCCGCCGTCGTTGGACGAGTCAAGGCGTGATACTTCGGCGCTCTCTTCCCTTCCGCCACCGCCTGCTGCACGAGCACGTCAATCGCGCCGCCGTTTTCGGCGTGCATGCAGACGAGTCCGCCGTTCTTCGCGGTCGCGCGCAGAGCTTTGAAAATGCTCGCATCGTCGAGCATGAACACACCGGGATACGCCATGAATAACTTGAAGCTGGTGACACCTTCGCGCACCAGGGCGTTCATCTCGTCGAGCTGCGCATCCGCCAGATCCGTGATGATGCAATGAAACGCATAATCGCAAACCGCTTTGCCGGCCGCTTTCCGCATCCACGTATCGAAAGCCGTTCTCAGGGTTTGGCCTTTGTACTGGATGGCGAAATCGATCAGCGTCGTCGTTCCGCCGAAAGCCGCGGCGCGCGTGCCGGTCTCGAAATCATCCGCGCTCGTGGTCCCGCCGAACGGCATGTCGAGGTGGGTATGCACGTCGATTCCGCCGGGAAACACGAACTTACCCGCCGCATCGATAATTTTTCCCGCATTCTCTCGGGGCAGGCTTTGGCCGATGGCGGATATCTTTCCCTCGCTGATCGCGACGTCGCTCGTGTAAGTGTCGGTTGCGGTGGCTACGCGACCGTTAACGATGATGCTGTCAAAGCCCATGATTGTGTTTCTCCTCCGGCGGCGAAATACAGATTTTATGCTAAAGTCCCAACCCTAAGAGCGTCGATCTTCGGCTAGCATATTGATTGGAATACATTGACTCGGACAGAGGAGAGAACATGCAGTTCGGCATCACCTTCAAGCCCGACATGCCGGTAGAGCGGATCGTCGGACTCACGCGCCAGGCGGAGGCAGCCGGCTTTGAGTATGGCTGGATCTTCGATTCGCACGTCCTCTGGCTCGAACCTTATCCCATGCTCACGCTCATGGCGAGCAACACGAAGAAGATGCGGCTCGGCACCTGCGTTACGAATCCGGCGACTCGCGACGTCACGGTCACATCGAGCCTGTTTGCGACATTGAATTTGATCTCGGGTGGGCGCATGCAGCTTGGCATCGGACGCGGCGACAGTTCGCGGCGTGTGCTGGGCAAAAAGCCGGCCACGATTGCGCAGTTGGAGCAGGCTGTAAGAACTTTCCGCGATCTCACGGGCGGGAATGAGACGGAATACGAAGGCCAAACGCCGCGGTTCACGTGGGCAACCGCTGGCGTTCCGCCGGTGTGGGTTGCGGGATATGGACCCAAAGTGCTCGACCTCGCTGGCCGAATCGCCGACGGTGTCATCTTGCAGTTCGCCGATCCGGACTTGATCGCGTGGTGCGTCGGTTTCGTCAAGAAAAGCGCCGAGGCCGCGGGAAGAGATCCGCGGAAGATCGAGATCATGGCGGCCGCGCCGGTGTGGGTTTCCGCCGATATTGAGGTGGGCCGGGAACGAGTTCGCTGGTTCCCCGCGCTGGTGTCGAACCACGTCGCCGATCTCGTTTCGCGCTACAAGCCCGAGGAACTCCCGCCTGCTCTGACCTCCTATATACGCAATCGTGGGCAGTACGATTACCTTCACCATTGCGAAGTTGACAGCAGCAACCGGAGCTTCGTATCGGACGAAGTGACGGACCGATCTTGCCTGCTCGGTCCCGCCGAGGCGCACATTGAAAGAATCCGCACGCTCGCTCGCGCCGGGGTCACGCAGTTCAATATTTACCTGATGTGCGGGAACGAAGAAGACACGCTGGAAAAGTACAAGAAAGAAGTCTTGCCGGCATTTCGGTAGAAGCCCGCGGTAAAGCAGCTCCCAACTATCAGCTCTCAGTTTTCAGTAAAACCCGGTGGCACTAACTGAGAATTGAAAGCTGAGAGCCGATCTACTCCGCCGTTTGTCCGGTCTGCGAAGTCAGCGCGCCGTAGGTTTCCGGACGCCGGTCGCGATAAAACTGCCAGACCTTTCTCACTTCCTGGATCATGCCGAGATCGAGATCGGCGACCAGCACCTCATCTTTATTGCGGCTGGCCTGGGCGAATATCTTGCCGCGCGGATTGCAGAAGTAACTCTTGCCGTAAAACTCACCTATATTCCACGGCTTTTCCCTGCCCACGCGGTTGATCGCGCCCACAAAGTAGCCATTCGCTGCCGCGTGCGCGGGTTGCTCGAGCTCCCACAAATATTCCGAGAGTCCCGCGACCGTGGCGGAAGGATTAAAAACAATTTCCGCGCCCTTCAGCCCCAGCACGCGCGCGCCTTCGGGAAAGTGACGGTCATAGCAAAGGTACACTCCGACGCGAGCATACTTCGTCTCAAAGACGGGATAACCCAGGTCTCCCGGGGTGAAATAAAATTTCTCCCAGAATCCAGGATGCAAGTGGGGGATGTGGTGTTTGCGGTACTTGCCGAGATACTTGCCGTCGGCGTCGATGACCGCGGCGGTGTTGAAGTACAAGCCCGGCATCTGCTCCTCATACACCGGGACCACAATCACCATGCCGTGTTTGGCCGCGATCTTCTGCATTAGCTGGGTCGTTGATCCATCGGGGACTCGCTCGGCAAGGTCGTACCAGCGAATGTCTTGCTCCGCGCAGAAGTAAGGGCCGTAGAAAAGCTCCTGGAGACAGAGTATCTTCACTTTCTTTTTTGCAGCCTGCTCGATCAGCTTCAGGTGCTTGTCGATCATGGCTTTCTTGATCTCTGGCAGCGCGCGGCTGCTGCCGAGCGCGTTGCTTGCCTGAATCAGACCACAGCGCACATTGCGAGACATGGATGCACCTCCGAGAAAGGAAATATACCAGACCTTTCAAGCACAGCGAGCGCAGCCGCGAAGTCTATTGAAGGCCCTTCCCCTTCGAATGGCTCAGGGCCGGGATGACAATTCAGAATTGTTCGATAATCTAGTGCGTAAAAGAAAAATTCAGACCCGTCGCAATCTGCAGGTCGTTCTTTTTTGTTCCGGTCGGCGGGTTGCTGACATAAATATCCGCAAACGAATTCTGCCAGCCCAGCCACTTATTGAGCTTGGTGACCGTGCCGAAATTGAATGTGCCACGGTATTGTCCGGTCTGAGTAAGGTCCGGGTAGAAGAACAAGTTCTGCGTAATGACTGTGCCTTTCCCGATCTTCTGTGTGAAGGCGTCCCCCAGCGTCAAGCCCGCCAGGCTGTCGGTCTTAGCGGGGATGACCGTGGCAGTTGTGGACGGCGGCGCGGGCGGAATTGTGAAAGACGAGTAGCCTTCATGCGTGTAGTTAAGGCCCGCCAGCAGATCGAAGGTAGTGAAAGCATTCTTGATCGCATGCACGCCAATACCACCACCTGCCGTGGCCCGTAGATTCAGCTCTTGCAGTGCATTGGAAAGGAAATCGCCATTCACAAACCCGAACACTCGCGGGGAGAAATCGTGGTCGTAGCGGGCTCCTCCACCGGTCGAGTTCGCGGTGGTGTGGGGCGTTGCCGTGGGCAGCTCATTGGTGGCGTAAATCGAGTTGGTGTAAAGGATCAGCTTGTCGTGAAACCCCTTGCGCGTGGCATTAAAAGCGATGTTCAGATTCTTGGTCTCGCTGTTGCCGCGGGTCACGGCAAAGCCCAGATTCACACCACCGTTCCAGCCTTCTAAGAGACCCGGGTGCAGGCTCTTCTCATAAGCCGCCTACTCAGCCGGACTGCGCAGCATGGTGACAGAAACCTTCGGCGCCTCCACCAATCCCGCAGTCTTGGTTGCGACGACTACATCGTCGCCGCTCGTGGTCACAGGACCCACCACCGTCTTGCCACCTAGACTGACGTTCAGATCGCCTGCCGAGGTTATGCTTTGGATCGCGTCAAACTTCACGGTTACGTCGCCGGCGTAGTCGGTCTTGATCACGAGTACCTTACCGTCGGACTTCGTGATCGAACCGGTCAACCGGTCGCCGTTCTTCAAGACGACCTGGTCGGCGAGCGCCGGAATCGCCAATAACACAAGAAGACCCACCACAAATTTCCTATGCACAAGAGCCTCCCACGTGATTCAAAAATAGAATGGAATTCTTATTCCAAGCTCGCGAACACAATGGAGTCCCACAGTCAGAAAGTGAACTGCAAAACTCCCCCACTCGCCACAATCCATTGAGATTGGATACTGAGACTATATCGAACTAGCGGCAATTCGGCACGCAGGCAACCAGGATGTTGCCGTGGGCTCAGGCTTTGTTTTCAGGCTTGTCTTCAGGCTTGGTATCGTGATCCTTCATACCATCTTTCAGTGCGCGAATGCCCTCGCCCAGACCCTTGCCCAACTCCGGCAATTTCTTGGGGCCAAACACCAGCAATGCGATGAAGAAGATCACCAGCAGGTGCATGGGTTGAAACAAACCTTCAAACATAAAGCCTCCGAAACGGACGTGCCGGCCGGAAACCCGGAAAGCACAACCACTCTGTAGTGTATCCCAACTGATCCCCGCGAGTCGCGCCGATTCCCCCGCGATCGCAACTACCGCGCTGGGCCATGTCCCTCAAAATTACTTCCGTGACCTACCGGCGCCGCCGCCGCCGGACTATCTTGGCCACAGGGCGATTCTCGCGCGTCAAACCGCCAAAACCGCTGGAGGGCTTCGTGAAACGCTGCGTCCTGAGATGGCTTTTGCTACTGCTGGCGGCTGGCTCCTTGAAGGCCGAACAAGCTCCGCCCACGTGCGCCTCCGACGCCATTTTCCTGTGGTTGGCAGGGGGCATTTCGAACGCGCGGATCCAGCGTCTGATCCAAACACCGAGTGTCCAAACAAAGAACGTCCAAACGCAGGGCGAAGCCGGAAACTTTTCATGTCACGCCGCGTCGCAATGCGCCCAGCAATGCACCCGTGCCCTGCAAAAGGCCGGAGCTGACTCTGCCTTGATTCAGAGCCTCGTGCGTCAGAGTCCTGATCGGAGTTCGGATCGGAGTCCCGACCGAAGTTCGAACCGAAAGTCAGCCGCCAGCGCCCCCTGTGCCTGCTCCAGCCAAGCCGCTCAGGTTGCCGCTCTGGTTCACGACAAGAACTTCGACGCCGCCGAAAACAATATCCGCACCCTGCTTCGCGACCATGCGGACAATGATGCAAACAATGCTTTGCTGTATTTTGTCCTCGGAACCGTCCTGCGCCGCGAAGACCGGTTCGACGACGCGCTCGACGCATTTACGGAGTCTTCGCGCCTGATGCCCGGTTTCCCCGAAACGCACAGCCAGCTTTCTTACCTGTTTTACCGGACGGACGATTCCGATGATGCCCTCGCCGAAGCGCGCACCGCCCTCAGCATGGATCCCGCCAATGCCGAGGCTTACCGCTGCCTCGGACTCGCGCTCTACGCCGATGGCCACTACGATGCCGCCCTTCATGCCTTCGACGAAGCGCTCGCCCGCGAACCCGACGGCTCTCTCGCGAACGCCGACGTCTACTTCGACATGGGAATCACGCACCGCGATCAGGGAGACTTGCGCCGCGCCGCCATCGCCTATCGCCACGCACTCAGCCTGCGCCCCGACTTCTGGCAGGCGCACAGCAATCTCGGCGTCGTCCTGCACGACCAGGGCAAGCTGGATGAGGCGATCGCGGAATATCGCTTGGCCAAGCGTCTCAATCCCGACGAAGCCAGCGTCCGCAACAACCTGGGAAATACTCTTTGCGACAAGGAAGACTTCGATAGCGCCATCACGGAATTCAAGGACCTCTATCGTCAGAGTCCGGAGTGGGAAGGCGGTCACAACTGCCTAGCCCGCGCCTACATGTCCAAGCGTGACTACCCATCCGCCATTCGCCAGTTACAGGCTGCCATCGCCGCCAATCCCGCCGGAGCAGCCGAACACCGCGTTTTGGGGCAGGCCCTCCTTCTTTCGGGAAAAGACCAGGAAGCCGTGGACGTGCTCCGCAAAGCAGTTACCCTGAATCCCGAATCCAGCCTGGCGCACCACTATCTCGGCACCGCGTTCGTGAATACCCAACAACTGGCGGAGGCTGAAAAGGAATTTCGTGAGGCCCTACGCCTCGAACCCAGCGCCCAGAACCACTATTCCCTCGCCGCCTGCCTGATGGCTCTTAACCAATACGAAGAGGCTCTCGGGGAACTTGAAATCGCCTCCCGCATGGATCCCAGCCAGAGTCTTTACCGGGTCCGCATGCAGGAGGTCGTCCGCCTGATTACAACCTCGAAGTAACTCCCAAAGTGACTCGCGGCGAGATGCACCATCGGACATTACCTTTTGTATGTACTGTCGTGTATCGCTTCCGGCCATCAACAAACCTAAAATGTAAGAAGAAAGAGGGGCGCGCTCGCGGCGCCGCCGGGTCGGTCAATGGCCGAGCCGACAATGGAAAGACCAATGGAAACCAGCGCTACCAAGCAAGCCCGGGAAACGTCCGTCAGCCCTGCCGTAATATCCACACCAGAGCGGCATCTGCCGCAGAGGTCCGCGCCCGAGGCCCCCGCGGCGCCGGAGAAAAAAGCCATCGGCTACGGCATGCCTTGCTCGCACTGCCACGCCTATTATCCCGCTGATATGCGCGTCTGCCCGATCTGCAAGTCGCCGGATCGTGTCTCGCCCACCCAACCGGTGGCGCATCCCACGGCTTCCGCCGCGCCACAACCCGCAACCGGCGCACAAATCGACGCCGAACGCGAACGCTTGCTGAAAGAACTCAAGTCGCAGGCCTTCGCTTCCCACACTCAGATCAACGCCGCAGCCACGTTTCGTTGCGTTCTCCAACACCAGCACAGCGGCGCCAGCGAACCAGCCGCCGTCTGCCACACCTGCTACAGCGAGGTCCGCCAGCAAGCCGACCGCATGGAGGCCGCTCTCCACATGGACGCGAAAGAAGCGGCAAAGATTGTCTATGAAGCGGTCTGGGCCGATACGTCCGATCCCAATACCACTTACTTGAACGCCGCCAGCGCACTGCTGTCGGAGTTGCGCAAACGCGCCGGCATCGGTCTCCTCCTCGGTGCAAATCAGCCCCTGGCACACTAGCCTCAGCGACAAGACCACCCGGATTCTCCAGCAAGTAAGTAGAAGCCAACCAGCATGCCCTTGCCGTTGATCCCACTCACCAGAGGCCGCGGTTTGCAACTTTCGCGCCCCTTCCGCATCTTAATTTCTGGAGACCCGTCATGACCGACAAATTCAGCGACAAGATCGCCAAGACCGAAGCCGAGTGGCGGCAGCAGCTTACTCCGGAACAGTATCAGGTGGCCCGCGCCTGCGGCACCGAACGCGCTTTCACCGGAGAGTATTGGAACAAGCACGAAGACGGGACGTACCACTGCGTCTGCTGTGGCGCGCCGCTCTTCGACTCGGAAACGAAATTCGATTCGGGGACCGGATGGCCGAGCTTTTTCGCCGCCTCCGACCGCAAGAACATCACGGAACACACCGATACCACTTATGGCATGACTCGCACGGAGGCGCGCTGCGCCCGCTGCGATGCGCATTTGGGACACGTGTTTCCAGATGGTCCGGGGCCAACCGGGCTCCGCTACTGCATGAACTCGGCATCCCTCGACTTCAAGCCGAAGCAGTAAGCGATCCCATAAAAGAAGATCGAGCAGAAAAAAGAAAACGATGGAGCGCCGGGCGTCCTCGCCCGGCCAGACGAAACGCCCGTCCCTCCATCGCCGTCGTTCGAATTCAATTTCGTGAAACTACGCGTTGCCCGCGGCCGCGGCCATCGCCTTGGGTGGTTCCGGCTTGTACTGGGCCTGGATCTGCGCTTGCGTTTTCTGGTCCTTCTTTTCGGCGTTGCGCACTTCGACACCGCCCTTGAGGATCGCGCCTTCTTCGACGCTGATGCGGTGCGTGATCACGTCGCCGGAAAGTACGCCTTCGCTGCGGATGTCCAGCCGGTCCGCGCAATCGACGTTGCCTAGCACTTTGCCCATGATCACGAGTTCTTTGGCGGTGATGTTCGCCGCGACGTTTCCGTTGCGGCCGATGGTGACACGATTGTCGGGGAAGCTAATCGTGCCTTCGACGCGTCCGTCAATGAAAAGCGATTCCGCACCCGTCACTTCGCCCTTGATGGCAAGCGTGCGTCCGATGTGGGCCTGATCCATCGGTGAGGTGGCCGGCTTGACCGGAGTGTAACTGTTGGTGGGGGCCGCGTTTGGAGAGTACTTCGGTTCCGGAGACTGCAACATGAATGAACCTCACTTGAAATCCGCAACCGCAGCGGGAGTTGGCCCTGCGGTCGCGGTCGATGGGCTTCTAACGGCAAGAAGAGAATGGCACGAAAGAACGTGTTACGACAGGTTACCGAAGTATGTGCCCGTTGGCGCGGCTCTTATCGTTGGGCTACTGACCATGAGAGCGCGTTCAGCGTTGCTGTAGCTCTCTCGTGTGGGGATGGGCGCCCTCGCGAGCCTGCCCTGAACGAAGCCGAAGGGTCCAAGCCGAGCGCACCGGGGCCCCCCTCCAAGCCCGGTGTTGGCTTGGCGGGGTGAAGCAATTCGGCAGCTGCCTGTGGTCACGGCAACTCTGGATTCGCTATAGACGTCGGCCCGGCATGCAGAAGTTTTTGCACGAAGCTCACGCAATCATGAAAAAAATATCCTGAGATGTTCGCACCGAAAGTCCTGCGAAAAACTCCACGCGCCAGGATCGAGCTGCCGCTCTGATCCCTCTCCCTCGGAACTCCTCGCCCAAGGGTCCCAACCTATTGACCAGCTTATGGTTAAAGGACGCACCGCCTGCGTACTCCTTTTGTAACTTGGATTCGCACCCCATAACAGCCTAAGGTTAATTGGGTTGCGGTTTTTCGGTTTTCGGCCCCCAGCGTGCATCGAAGTATTTGAAAGTTCCGATGTTTACAGGCGTCCGAATAAGATTTACGAACCAAGCGCAAAGAATAATAAAGTAATGGCGAAGGGCAACCAATTCGGGTTGGCACCGAGCGGATTCGCACTCATCGTATTCGCGATCGCCGTCATGTCCGTCCCCGCATACGCCCAAACCAACCCCTACGTCATCGCCGCTTCCAACGTTGCGGTAGACTCCAGCAGCGCCGCTGCTCTTCCCGCTGCCACCAGCGACGAGGCGAACGATCCAATCCTCACCATCAAGAAGCGCGTCGATGAAGTCAACGTGGTGTTCATCGCTACCGATCGCCACGGCAAATTCGTCCGCAATTTGAACCAAACCGACTTCTCCATTTTCGACGACCACAAGCCCGTGCAGTCCATCCTCAACTTCCGCCGCGAGACCGACCTGCCCATCGAATTGGGCCTGCTCATGGACGTGAGCGGCTCTGTGCAGGGCCGCTTTGGGTTTGAAAAAGAAGCAGCCACCGGATTTCTGCAGCACATCATCCGTCCCGGCTATGACCGCGCCTTCGTCGTAGGTTTCAACAAAGAGAGCCGCCTCACCCAGGATTTCACCGACCAGGTGCCATTACTCGCCGCCGGAGTGCAGCGCCTGAGCAATGGCGGCGGCACCGCGCTCTATGATGCAATTTATAAAGCGTGCAAGGAAAAACTACTGCGCGAACCTTCCGATCGTCCCATTCGCAAAGCCATTGTCATCCTCAGCGACGGCGAAGACAATCAGAGCGAATACACGCGCGCCCAGGCCATTGAAATAGCGCAGCGCGCCGAAGTTCTCATTTATGCCATCTCTACCGACGACAGCGGCCTGATTATGCGTGGCGACAAGGTTCTCGAAGACCTTGCCTCCGCAACCGGCGGCCGCGCTTTCTTCCCCTACAAGATGAAAGACATCACGCACGCGTTCGCCGCCATTGAAGACGAACTGCGCAGCCAGTACGACGTTTCCTATAAGCCCTCCGACTTCGACGCCGACGGGCGCTACCGCTCGATCCAGATCACCGCCCTGAAAAAAGATCTGCAGGTCCGCGCCCGCCGCGGATACTACGCTCCCCGTCAGTAAGCAAGGTTTCAGGGATTGGAACCATACTCTGAAACTCTGAAACCTTGAAACTTTGAAACCTGGCTTTTCTGTGATAACGTCCCTTTTGAATCCCCCTCAAGGAGGGTCTCCATGGCTTGGGTTGTTCTGGCAGTCATAGTTCTGTTGGGCATCTTCCTGATCGCGATGTACAACAGCCTGGTGCAGTTGCGCGTACGCACTGAATCGGCCTGGTCCGACATCGATGTTCAGCTGAAACGCCGCCACGACCTGATTCCAAATCTGGTCGAAACCGTAAAAGGCTACGCCGCCCACGAAAAGGGTACGTTCGAGAACATCGCGAAATTCCGCTCCATGGCCATGCAGGCCACCGGCCCAGCCGACAAGGCTGCTGCCGAGAATCAACTGACCGGCGCGCTCAAGAGCCTGTTTGCCGTGGCCGAAAATTATCCGCAGCTCCAAGCCTCGCAGGAATTCACGCAGCTGCAGAATTCTCTCAGCGAGATCGAAGACGCAATTCAGAACGCGCGCCGCTACTACAACGCCGTCGTGCGCGACCTGAACACCAAGATTCAATCTTTCCCGACCAACATTCTGGCCGGGATGTTCGGCTTCCAGCAGAAGCAGTTCTTCGAAACCGCTGCCGCCGATCGCGAACCAGTCGCAGTGAAGTTCTAGGGACTTGTCGAAAACATTCATGAGTTGTCATCCCGAGCGAAGCGAGGGATCTGGAGTTTGTCGGAAGTCGGCAAGGACTGCGGATTCTCTGCCGCCTTCGCTCTGTGGAACGCCAACGAAAGGCTTTTTCGGCAGGGCTCCCAAGGGGGAAGTTCTCAAAATGTTCCGCGGATCTTATATGTATCGCCGACTCCTCGTTGTTCTATTCTCGCTGCTCGCGCTCCCCACCACCGCCTCTGCCCAGGCCCGCAACTGGCGCGTCGCCGATTTCCAGGACACCATCTCCATCGCCGCCGATGGCACGGCCCTGGTCAGCGAAAAAATCACCCTGGCTTTCGTCGGCGAGTGGCACGGCATTCACCGCACCATTCCGGTCGAGTATCCCGGACCGCAGGGCACCAACTACACGCTCTTTCTCGACGTCACGAGCGTCACCGACGAAAACGGAAACAAGTTGAAGTACGATTCCAGCAAGTCCGGAGCCTACCGCGATCTTAAAATTTACATTCCCGGCGCGGTCGACACGACACGCGTCGTCAATATCGATTACTCCGTTCGCAACGGCGTCCGCTTATTCGATAGCTACGACGAGTTCTACTGGAACGTGACCGGCAACGATTGGCCGGTTCCCATCGACCATGCTTCCGCCTTTGTGACCCTGCCCGAAAACGCCGCCGGAGGCTTGCGCGCCCAGGCTTTCACCGGGGCCTACGGTTCCAGGCAAAGTGAAGCGACCGCCGAAGTCAAAGGTGCCGACGTCCTTTTCGAAACCACCCAACCGCTTCCCATGCGCGGCGGCGTCACCATCGACATTTACATCCCGCAGGGAGTGCTCAAACCTCCGTCCGCGCTAACGAAGTTGGGCTGGTTTCTAAGCAGCAATCCCATCCTCTTCCTCCCGCTGCTCACCCTGGCCGTGATGTTCGCCCTTTGGTATTCCGTGGGACGCGACCCCGATCCCGGCGTCTCCGTGGCCCCGCAGTACGAGCCGCCCAAAGGCATGTGTCCCGCCGAAGCCGGAACGTTACTCGACGACTCCATCCACCCCCGCGACATCACCAGCACCATCGTCGATCTGGCCGTGCGCGGCTACATCAGGATCGAAGAAAAAGTCGACACTTTCCTCGTCTTTCACCACAAAGATTATCTTTTCCACCTTTTGAAACCGCGCGAGCAGTGGGGCCCCGACCTTACGCCGCACGAACGCGTGATGCTGGAAAACATTTTTCTGGGCGGCGCTGAAACCCGCTTGTCCAGCCTCAAGAATCGCTTCTACACCGTAATCCCCATAGTCCGGCAGGACATCATGGCCGCGCTGAAGAACAAAGGCATCTACACGCTCGATCCGGAATCGGCCAATGGCTACAGTATCGTCGCCGGCGTCGCCATCGCGATCCTCGTCATCGCCGTGCAAGTCATGGGTTGGATGAACCTGTTCTATTCCATTCCGTTGGTGATTGGGAGCGTTGCCGCTTCCGTCCTGATCTGGTGGCTCTTCGCGCGCCAGATGACGGCGAAGACCCTCTTCGGTGTGCGCACCAGAATCGCCGTCCTCGGATTCCAGGAGTTCATGAATCGCGTGGACGCCGACCGCATCAAACACATGCCGCCCGACACGTTCGAAAAATTTCTCCCCTACGCCATGGCGCTGGGCGTCGAGCACCACTGGGCACAAGCGTTCGACGGCATCGTGAAAGATCCGCCGAGCTGGTACGTTTCGCCGAACGGCTACGTCGGCTTCAGTCCGCTTTTCTTTTCCAGCTCGATGCACAGCATGGCCTCCGACATGCACCAGGTCTTCGTCTCCGCCCCCAGAGCCAGTTCCACCGGATCGGGTTTCGGCGGAGGAGGCGGATTCGGCGGCGGCGGCTTTTCCGGAGGCGGTTTCGGCGGCGGCGGCGGCGGCGCGTTCTAGCCTTCGCACGCACCCAGTGTCGTGTCCTGCAAGGTCGCGATATGAATCTCAACCGTCATCCTGAGGAGCGATGCATGAATCGGCGACCGCGAGCTGGGAAACCTGTCGCATGAAACGTGAATACCCTGAGTCTCCGCTGGTGGGCGTGGGCGCTGTGATCGTGCAGGATCAGCGCGTCTTGCTGGTCCGCCGCGGACAGCCGCCGCTGCTGGGCGAGTGGTCGTTGCCGGGCGGCGTCCTCGAATGCGGTGAGACGCTGCGCGAAGCCGTGGCGCGTGAAGCCCGCGAAGAAACGGGATTGCTGGTCGAGCCGGGTGAGATGCTGGGCGTGTATGAGCGCGTGATCCGAGACGATGAGCGACGGGTGCGATATCACTACGTGTTGATTGATTTCCTGTGTCGTCCAGTTGGCGGCGATCTCAAAGCGGGGAGCGATGCGGCGGATGTTCGCTGGTTCACGCGCGATGAATTGCCAGCGCTCAACTTGGCGCATGACGCGAATGACGTCGTGCGCAAGGGATTGGCGCGGATGTGACGCAGACTCCTTCCGGATAGCGAGCGCTTCCCCCCGTATCAGCCGGCCATCTTAGTCGGCCATTTTGGCCACATGCACTGCGAAGCCGGTCTTGGGCAGCAGCGACGTTAACTCGAATACCTTGAAACCGTCGCCAGTGATTTCCGTTTGGCGATAGATGCCGGGCTCGGTTTCGGCCGTTTCGTGGCGGCCCTGCAGATCGTCGAGAAATTTCTGTGCGTCTTTGAGGCTGGCTTCCCCGCCTTTGGCACGCGTCACCACAGCTTCGGTGGCATAGGAGCGAATAAGTTTCGGCCAATACTTTTGCAGCAGCTGGGTACTCGCGAAAATATCGGCCCAGACAATTTCTCCGTTCACGGCGACCACGACGCCCACCGCATTCTTATCGCGCAGTTGGCGGATTACGCTTTCGTAGTTGCGCTGCACCGGCTCGGCGACGGCATCCACCTGCTTTTGAACTTCCTTGTTGTCCATAACGCTCGTATAAGAGGTGGTCGCATTCACGGCCGGAGCGGCGCCGGTGACCTCCACGGTCGCCGCCATGGCGCGCTGCGAACTGCGGACGCTGTCCCACACTTGCTGCTGGTCTTTCGCGGCCATCGCCTTGCTGCGCACGACGGGCGCGGCGAGAAGGCCGCCGATGGCACCGCCTGCCGCGCTGCTGAACTCGTACTTACCGTTCGCCGGCACCCAGCGTCCAGGCTCGACGCAGAAGACGCTCAAGTCGACCGGATCGCTCTCGGCGGGCACGATGCGGTCTTTGGCGATGACGCGGTCCTGCTTGCCGCCAGTAACTATCTCGCCAGCGAGGAGTAACAACGGCCGCTTTGAGTTATTAACCAGAACTAGCCGATTGACCTCCGCGTTACGTATGGGATGGATGACTGACGGTTCGCCGGGACGGTGACGGATGAGGCCGCGCGCCTGGCCGGCTTCCGTCACCACTACGTCGCCGTTGCGCAGGCCTTCATCGAGGGTAAGAAACTCCGCCGTTTCATACGACTTACTGGCAACAACGGGAAAGACAGTCAGATTGCCGCTGCGAATTGGACTGAGAAGAGAGTAACCGGACGCTGGTGTTCCTTCGCCCGCTTGCAGCAGGCACGGAACCACGACAGCCGCCACTACGATCAGAGCGATTCCAGCAACCACAGAGCTAGGACTAATGACCGGCCGCATAATTGCGCCTCCCAGCAGTAAAGACACCAGTGAGAACACTGACGCTCCCGCGTGCGCGCGATCTTTTGCTTGCGCCGCTGCCCCGGCGCGCCGAGGTAGAGCGTGCCGGGGGACTGAACTGCGGGTTTTCCAGGAGTGCCTTTCTCTGCTCGCTGATTGAGGAACGCACGATTTATTCTTCCTTGCGTCGAAAAAGTTGCTAGCATCATCTGGGAGATGCCAGAGTGCCATGCCAAGGTCCCCCCAATCCGGCCACGGAGCAGTAGTCGCTGCGGCCCTGTACGAGCGCAGCGGGGCTGCGGCTTACGGCGTGAGCGCGGAGCAGTTCGCGGCCATCCTCGATGAAGTTCTGCGCAAGTATCTTCCTCACAATTCGGCCACCAGTTCGGCCCACGTTTCGGCGGAACAGCAATCCGACTTCTGCGCCGGGCTGCGGTTGGAGGAACTGGCGCTGGCGCGCGCCTGTGCCGGGGGAAACGAGCGCGCGTGGCAGGACTTCATCGGCCGCTACCGGCAGAAGCTGCTCAGGATGGCGCTGCACATTACGCGCGATGGCGCGCATGCCGCGGAGTTGGCCGATTCGCTGTTTGCGGACCTGTATGGCGTGAACGTTCGCAATGAAGTGCGCAGTTCGAAGCTCTTGTCGTACACTGGCCGTGGTTCGCTAGAGGGCTGGCTGCGCACGGTGATGGCGCAGGAGTTCATCAATCGCTATCGCAAGCAAAAACGCACGGTCAGTCTCGAAGAGCAGACGGAAGAGGGCGCGCAGTTTAGAGCGGCGGAGCCCGAGCCGGTGCGCGCTTCAGACAAACGGCTGGAGGCGGCCACCGATGAGGCGCTGGCGGAACTTTCGCCAGAGGACCGGTTTACGCTGGCGTCTTATTATCTGGATGGGCGGACGCTGGCCGAGATTGCGCGCGCGCTGGGGCTGCACGAATCGAGCGTTAGCCGGCGGCTCGATCGGCTCGCAACGGGGCTCCGGAAGCGCATTCTGGCCGGACTGCGAATGCGGGGAATGAGCCACGCCCAGGCTGCGGAAGCGTTGGACACCGACGTGCGTGACATACGCTTGAATTTGCGCTCGCGTTTGACGCAAGATTCCGGGTCGAAAACGTTCCCTGGGAGAAAGCTTCCGGCACAAGACGCAGGCGACCCTAGCCATGACTGACGGAAGCGACATACGGAAACAATGACTGAACTACCCAAAATCGTGCATGACCGCCTGCGGGCCGCTTCGACGCAGCGAGCCTTGCTCGAGCGAGCGCATCCTGATGCCGGTCTGCTGACGGCTTTTGCCGAGCAGGCGCTTTCGGCGGCCGAGCGCGACGGCGTGCTCGAGCACTTGGCGCTCTGCGGAGATTGCCGCGAGGCGATCGCTCTGGTGCTTTCGGCTGCGGACATTGTGGCCGTTCCGATTGCGACTGAGACGGAAGCGGTTCGAGCAACAACGATTCCGGCGAAGGCTGAGAGGTATTCGCCGGCCTCAGCAAAGTTTGTCTGGCCCAGGTTTGCCTGGCCAAGCCTGCGCTGGGCGGCGCTGGCAGCGGGAGTTGCGGTGGTAGCCACGGTTCTTCTGTTGCGTCCCGGGAAGCTGAACCAGGCGACGCTGCCTTCCGTAAGCCGGCAGGTCGCGACTACTGTCCCGCCAGCTTCCGGCCCGCAGATCGCATCGCCAATCATATCGTCGCCAACCGGCCAATCAGCAGCTTCGGCTAAAGCTGAAGAAGCCCGGCCAAAGTCGGAGTTACAGTTGTCCAAGAAACTCAAGGCTGGACGGGTTGTGACGCCGTCGCTTCGGGCGGAGCCCGGAATACTGCTTGCCGGCAACAAGAAGAATTCAGCCCAGGCAGACAAGCTCGCGGCAACGCCCCCGGCCGGAACCTCAGCGTTCGATGCATCATCCAGTCGAGGAGTGACTGAAACCGTCGAGGTTGCTGGAGCCTCCGCCGCAGTAGCAACAGAATCTTCCACCGAAAACGGCCTGATGGCGCGGAACGAGACGCCAGCAATTGAAAAGGCAAAGCCGGCGCTGCAGGGGATCGAAGCGAATGAGCAGCAGAAAACCTTGGCAACCGTTGTCCCCGGACCAGCCAGGTCACAGGCCAGGAATGTGACGTATGCCGCGAAACTGGCATTCCCTGCGAGCCAGACCTTGGCGCGCAATGTCACCTGGACGATTGCAGATGGTGTCCTGCAACGGTCACTGGACAGCGGCCAGAGCTGGCAAAACGCTTTACGCGCGCATCATCCATTGCTGTGCTACGCAAGTCGCGGCGAGGATGTCTGGGCCGGCGGGCAGGCGGGCACGCTCTTCCACTCGGCTGACAGCGGCGTAACTTGGACGCAGGTGCAACCTTCCATCAAAGCCCAGCGACTTGGCTCCGACGTAACTCACATTGATGTGCACGGCGACGATGTGCGGGGTCCAGCGGAGATCGTAGTTTCCACCAGTAACAACGAAATCTGGAGCAGTGCGGACGGCGGGAAGACCTGGGAGAAGAAGTGATTTGGCCGCTTCTTGACGTTCTGCCTCGCGGTTGTTTCCCCGGTCGGCGGTTTGTGGAACAGCCGTAGAACTTTTCATGGTTTTCCATTTTGCTGACAGACAAATAGTATCTATCAACTCCGCGAAGTAACGTTACGTCTGCGCATGACCCGCAGTACTTATTTACAAGCTTTACATTACGAAAGTGACATTCACGGCGCGGCTGAACGGACATAGGATGAATACGTGGCAGTTCTGGGGGAGGGCTGCCGAAGACGTCTTGAGCTTAACCGCTCAGGGCGTCTTTTTATTGCCCGCAACAATTCACTGGCCAAAGAGACTTTCTCAAGCTTACGTCAGGACGGGGGCAACGATGCTCCTGGCGCCAAAAACGGAATCCACCGTGGCTACGATCTGGTCCATGGCTCCGTCGACGTCGAGCGTGAAACGGACGAGGTCCATATCTTGAAGTGCGGGATGTGTGGCAGCCAGGATTTGCCACGCCGCATCACCGCCGAGTTCAACCGCCATGATCTCGTCATAGCCGTAGCCCAGGTAGCGCACCCGGCACAAGAGATCGCTCAGGTGAACCAGGCAGGCCAGCGGTCCGGCAGTTGGCAGAAGGCTTACGTCGTGGTGACAGCCAGCGACAGCCACCAACTCCTTTGACAGGCCCCAATGCTCGCAGAGCATCCACCCGCTCTTGCAATGAGTGAACCCGAGAACCTGCTCTTCAATGACATGGAGGGGGCGCGTGCCGCTCGGCGGCGCGCCGGAGGCATTCTCGAAAATCCCCGGTACAAAGAACCGAATTCACCAGAAACCCGAGGTCGTGCAGCAGTCCAGCCAGATAAGCTTTTTCGGGCTCTGAATATTCGATTTTCTGCGCCATTCTTTGCGTGACGAGTGCGCAGCCGAGCGAATGCCGCCAGAACGCATCCGGCGCGATCACCCACTTATCTTGCGGGATGACCCGATTCATGCACAAACCGAACAATATCGAACGTACTCTTTCGAGGCCGAGAGCCATGACCGCGGAGCGCACGGTTTCGACCTGGCGGGTTCCGAACAGGGGAGAATTTGCCATGCGCAGGCATTGCACCGCGATTGCCCCGTCGTAAGAAACGAGTTCCACCACTTTTTCAACTCTGATTTTGTCGGAAGGCAATCGCATCATATCGAGGAGCGGCTTCAGGATTGCGGGAGCGGTCGCGATCGAATCCAGCTTCTTGATTTGGGCTTGCAGTTGTGAGTGCAGTTCGGCTTTCACCTTTTGCCTCCACCGGCTTCAGGGCCTGTCGGTTTCCAGTACGCCGTCGTCCCTGGGAAATGGACCAGCCGAAACGAATTGTCCACTTGGAACAGAGATTCGGCCTGTCCCAGGAAAAGGTAGCCACCGGGCAACAGATTGAAATAAAAATGCTGCGCGACGCGACGCTTCGAAGCTAGGTCGAAGTAGATCAGCACATTGCAGCAGAAAATGATGTCGACGCTTTTCTGCAACAGCATCTGGGTGTCGTCACTGAGGTTGACGCGATCAAAGCGGATCTGCGCTTTGAGCAAATCGTTGGCCTGGAGTTTCTTGTCGCCGACATCTTTGAAGTATTTCCTGCGCAGCGCGTCGCTGGTATTGCGCAGGGCATACTCTCCGTAAATGCCGGCGCGGGCGGTTTCGAGCGAATTATCGTTCAAATCGGTGGCAAGAATGTCCCAGGTCCAACCGGCAAGCAGCTTGCTTTTTTCTTCGAGCAGAAATATGGCCAGCGCGTGGGGCTCTTCTCCGGTCGAGCAACCGGCGCACCAGAAGCGAAGACGTTTAGGACCGGCAAAATCTTTGACCCGCAGGATCTCGGGAAGAATCACGTTGCGCAGCGCATCCAACTGCGCGGGGTGGCGGAACATGTAGGTTTCGCCGATGGTGATTTCGTTCAGCAGCAGGCGCAACTCCGCGGCGCGGTTGGGGCGCGTAGTAAGGTGTTCCAAATACTCCGAAGGGCTGGCCGCGCCGAGCGCGGCCATCCGGCGCGCGCAGCGTGAAATCAGAGCGTACAGCTTTGTTTCGGAATGATAGATTCCCGAGGATTGGTAAATCAGGTCGCGAATCTTCAAATACGCCGGGTCGCCCGCGTTTAACTCCGGACTTACGGCAAGCTTCGCTCTTGCGGCTTCGATGGGCATCGTTTCGTAAATTCTGAAGTCTTCACAGGCGGGCAGCGATGGCGAAGGCCCTCGGCATCGATACCCTGCGCACAACCTCCGGCCCGATTCCGCCCAAAGGATACTTGCGGTCGGTCAGCTTGCCGCCAACGTTGGCGGCAACGACCAAAAAATCTCTGAAAATGTCGTCGGAATCATTCCTAGCGAATACCGTCTCCATCGGCGCGGCCCTTCTCTCGCCTGAGCACAGAAGTGCCAGCTGATTTCGAGTGCGGTTCCCTCGCTCAGCCACTCGGTCGCACGGAAAACTTAAGTCCAATTAGAAAGCTCTCACGGTGCGGCTCGACGAAACTTGAGATAGAGCATCCTTAGTGCCCAAACGGGCGCGCACCTGGTACCTTCGACCGTCTCCAATGGACGGATGCAGCCCTGCGCCTGAACTCGTTGTGCGATTTCTTGCGTGAACTTCAGGAGTGGGCGAAGAATCCGTCGCCCAGAGAAAGGACGGGATGTCCAATTCACTCCCGAGCAGGCTGCGGAAGAACTCGGGGTTCTTATCAGGGCATCACTTTGACGATGCCGTACGCCTTTCGAAATCAGATGCCCCTTTAAGGGCTGGCCGTCAAAATCGACTCTTTCCCAGCCCGCGAGAGGATTTGGGATCTTTCGAAACGACTACGCCCAACGAATCAGGTATTGCCGCCGCTGGGATCGGATACTTCCAATCTTCGCCGAATCCGCTGTCTTACGCGGAGTAAGAAACATCGTCACTTGCCGCGCCGGGCGCCGTGCTTTCCGCCGTGGAGGCCGCGCCGTTAAACTTGCTGCCGCGTCGCATGGCGACGATCCCGGTGCGCACCATCTCCAATACACCGTACGGACGCAGAACTTCGAGCAGTCCGTCGATCTTGTCTTCCGCGCCGGTGATTTCGATGGTCAATGATTCCGGAGAAACGTCGACCACACGCGCCCGAAACACGCTGGCGAGTTCCAGTACATGGGAGCGCGCATCGTGGGTGGCCGCCACCCGGATCAAGGCCAGGTCTCGGATGATGGCAGGCTGATTGGTGATGTTCTCCACCAGCAGCACATTCACCAGTTTGTATAGATTCGCTTCTATGCGGCGGGCCTGGTCGCGGTCGGCGTCGACGGTAATGGTCATGCGCGACACTTCGGGTTTCTCGGTGCGCCCCACCGTGAGCGAATCGATATTGAAGGCGCGCCGGCGAAACAGCGACGCCACGCGCGTGAGCACACCCGGTTTATTTTCGACGTACACCATGAATGTATTCAGCATATTTTTCTCATTCGGCTTCTTTATTCGTCGCTGGCAGTCTCGACAATCGGACTCGGCCGCCGAATCATGTCGTGCAGCGCAGCCCCGGCCGCGACCATTGGATAAACGGTATCTTCCTGTTCAACTTTGAAATTAATCAGCATCGGCCCATCGTGCTGGCGCGCCGATTGGACGGCGGGCACGACTTCGGAACGCTCCGAGACAGTCGCGCTCCGGATGCCGTAAGCCCCGGCTAACCTTGCGAAGTCCGGATTGAGCAAGGGCGTCGCTTGGTAGTTGCGCTCGTAGAAAAATTCCTGCCACTGCCGCACCATGCCGAGATAGCCGTTGTTGATGATGGCGATATGGATCTTCAGATTTTCCTGCACCAGCGTCGCCAGTTCGCACATCGTCATCTGGAATCCGCCATCGCCCGCCACCACCCAAACCTCGGCTTCCGGGCAAGCGACTTTGGCGCCGATGGCGGCGGGCAGCGCGAAGCCCATCGTGCCCAATCCGCCGGAAGTAATCAGCGAGCGCGGACGCTCATGCTTGTAGTACTGCGCCTCCCACATCTGGTGCTGCCCAACGTCGGTTACGACGATGGCGTTGCCGTCGCGCGTCTGATGCCATAAATCGTTGATGACGTGCGCGGCATAGAGATGGCCGCTGTCGGGCAGGTTCTGGATGTCGCGCACGGCGGAATCGCCCTTCAGTCGGTCGATCGAATCCAGCCAGTCACTACGATCAATGGATTCAACATGCGGCAATAACTCCAGCAAAACTTCCCGCAAATCGCCGACCAGCGGCACATCGACCTTGACGATCTTGTTGATCTCGGCGGGATCGATCTCGATGTGAATCTTCTTTGCATTGGGCGCGTAAGTTTTCAAGTTGCCGGTGACGCGGTCGTCGAAGCGCATCCCGAAGGCCAGCAGCAGGTCGGCCTCCTGGATCGTGTGGTTCACCCAGGCTTCTCCGTGCATGCCCATCATGCCGAGATTGAGCGGGTGCGACGCGGGGAGCGCCCCGAGGCCGAGCAGCGTGAGCGCGACCGGAATGCCGGCGCGCTCGGCAAAATCGCGCACCTCGCGCATGGCTCCAGAAATGATGATGCCGTGGCCGGCGAGGATCACGGGCCGCTTCGAATTGTGGATCAACTCCAGCGCCCGCTCATACTCCTGCGGAGCGGGCGAAAGGTCGGGCCGATAACCCGGCAATTGCGGCTTGGCCGCTTCCCAGTCGAACTCGCACGAACCCTGCTGCGCATCTTTGGTGATATCGACCAGCACCGGACCCGGCCGCCCGGACCGCGCCACATAGAAAGCTTCACGGATCGTGCGCGCCACTTCGCTCGCGTGAGTAACTAAATAGTTGTGCTTGGTGATCGGGAGAGTCACGCCGGTGATGTCGGTTTCCTGAAACGCGTCCGACCCGATCAGCTTGCCGCCAACCTGCCCCGTGACGCAGACGATCGGTGAGGAATCGAGCATGGCGGTGGCGATTCCGGTGACCATGTTGGTCGCTCCCGGCCCGGAGGTCGCGACCGCGACTCCCACCTGTCCACTGGCGCGCGCGAAGCCGTCGGCCATGTGGGTTGCGCCTTGTTCGTGGCGCACCAGCACGTGATGGATCTTGCTGTGCTTCAGCGCGTCATAGGCGGGCAGAATGGCGCCGCCGGGATAACCGAAGACATGCTTCACGCCTTCCCGTTCCAGGCATTCCCAAAGAATGCCGGCCCCGGTCATCGTCGTCGTGTTCTTGCTCGTGGTCGACGTGGTTTTATGATCCGTCATGAGACCTCCCTGCAATCCTCCTGGTTCGATGTCCCGTAAAAAACGAAACCCACCGTGCCAGCGTTTCTGGCGGGTGGGATTCGGGAGCGCTTACGATTTCTAGTTTCTCAGCTCACTCTTTCCCCCGCACCGAGTCGTACACCTACCCCCGGGATTTTAATAACAATTCGGCGGAGCCTCTGTCCATTCGTCACGGATGCACCAAAGAGTTCTCGTGATAGTACCCGACCGACCGTCCGGTTGGCAAGGGGAAAGTCGGACGGGTCGTGGGTCGACTTCCGTGTGGGCCGTGATTCACGCGCAATCCCGAGAGGCGCCCGGCGCAATACGCGCTCGGACTGGTACTACCTAACTCCTTCGGAGTGATCGGCGCAAACATGGGATGTAAATTCTTTGTCGCGTTGCAACTCGAAGTTGCGCATCATTTCATCGAAAGATGCGCCGGTGGGCGCGCTAGAAGGTTCGAACCGCCAGCCACATTCGGAGCAACCAAAACCCCGAAAACGCTGTTGCTCAATCCATATCAACTTTCGTCTCATGGCCGCCTCTGTCGTTGCGCCCCAACGAGTACCCGCTTGCTGTCAGGGAACGCAACGTTCTGGTTCGCCATTAACGGCTCCTTTCGCAGCGGCGCACTGCCTGATTGCAGCAGAATGCCGTCACCCAGTCTGGGCGTGGCGGAAGATGCATAATTAAGGATGGGCGAAGTTTACATGCGCCAATTTGGATGGTCTGTCGGGCATCCTACAGACATGGAGAAGTCTTGTTCGTGCGAACGTCCGATTTCGGGGGGCCCCCTTTGAAGTGAGCGGAATCGTTTTAAGTGTTGGTCACGTTTCGTGCGTCGTGATGCTGGCGCGGAGCAGCGATGAAGCCAATGTAGGATGCCCTACAGAAGCGCCGTGTTGGGGAAACAGTGGATCCTGTATAATTTCGCGAGTTAGTGCGAATAAGCAGAGTTCCCGTTTCGCACACTATGACGAGTGAGTTCATCCCCGCGCCCGGGAGGCTTTTCGGTTCTGGTTCATGGCGAGCAAAGATCTCCAAGTCGTGCAGTCCGGTGAGCGGACGAATGCCGCAGGGAAGCCAGTCGGCAACAAAATACTTCTATCGGCCTCCGATAGCGACTACAGCTCACTTCGTCCTCATCTTGAATACGTCAACCTGCCAAACCATCTAGCCATTCACGAGGCGGGTGGAAGGCTGGAATTTGCGTATTTCCCGAACCGAGGTTTGATTTCT
>Ga0208937_1000100_pt1 | contig 82612 bp, 70 predicted proteins | sample June2015DPH_11_5_FD_184705 | JGI IMG/M metagenome (GOLD analysis project Ga0208937, IMG submission 184705) | Peatland microbial communities from SPRUCE experiment site at the Marcell Experimental Forest, Minnesota, USA - June2015DPH_11_40... | ecosystem: Environmental > Terrestrial > Soil >... | reverse complement strand
TTGCGCTTGAGATCCCATGCCGGCGGCACACTTCCTCGGTCTTTGCCCCGGCCTCGTGCTCGCGCAGCACCCCGATGATCTGCTCCTCGCTGAAGCGACTCCCTTTCATCGTCCGTCTCCTTTTCAGGCGACGGACTCTACCTCATTTCGGCTGAGTTTTCGGGGTGCAGGCCAAAAACAACAGGGATAAATATTTTCTTTGTAAGCACACAAGGGCCTCTCTACTGCGGCTCCCACGGCTGCAGTTTAGATGTTTACGTGGATCACGGCACAGGGTTTAGAAAAGCTCTGACTGTCGTTGCCGATGATCCCGTACATATTTCAAGAGCCGATGGGCAAATATCATTGTTCTTCGGGACCGACAACAACGGGAAAATACCGCTGGAATGGATACTGAAGGGTGACTCATTCGAAGCGAATCGACGGCGCTGAGATTTTCTCGGCCAGTGTTATATATTCAAATAACTGATGCGCCCTTAATTCAAAAGTCCAAGTGAGGCTGTCTCTATCGCTCCTTTCACGGGGTGTAAACCTCGGCGGTCTCGAGCGCCACGTCTCCGAGCGTCGCGTTTTCGATGAGCCCACCCGGAATCAATACTTTTCCCGAGTCCAGCAACGTTGCGGTAAAGTAGTCGCGCTGCGAGAGCATCGCTACTCCGGCTTGGAACTGACCGGTTGAAGGATCGTAAAAGTCCACTGTGGCCGTCGTTGTGTCCTGTGGCCCGAAGGAGGTTTGTACCTGGATAGCACCGCCCGCGATCATTACGCGGCCATTGGGCAGGTTGACTGCGGAATGATAAACCCTCTCGTTGCTCATCACGCCCACGGTTGGAGTGAACGTGCCGGTCTTGGGGTTGAATAACTCGGCGGTGGCGAGCGATAAGAAACCCGCATCGAGGCCGCCGGCAATTAAAACTCGGCCGTCGCCAAGCAGATTTGCGGTTGCGCTCTCACGCGGCGAGGTCATCGTATTCGGCACTGCGGTGAACATTGCGGTTTTCGGATCGTAGATTTCTGCGGTATCGAGGACGCCCGAAGTCCCGGCTCCACCGGCGAGCAACACTTGGCCGTTGGCGAGCAGGGTGGCGGTGTGGCTTATGCGGGGCGAGGTCATCGTCCCGGTCGCAGCGAAGGTTCCCGTCTTGGGATTGTAGAGCTCCGCCGTGTCGAGCGCGTTGCCGCTCGTGTCGAGTCCGCCCGCGATCAGGACTGTACCATCGCGAAGCAGAGTGACGGTCGGCCCGAATTGCGAGGCGATCATTGGGCCGGAGGTGGGCGAAAAGCTCATCGTTTTCGGATCGAAGAGATCCGCGTTAACGCCGCTACTGCCATCTACGATCAGCACATCACCGTCCTTCAGGGTAACCCCGTTGCACGGAGCGCACAGCACGGCAAGATTGTTGGCGGTGGGGATAAAATGGCCGGTCTTCGGATCGAACACCTCGGCAGTGCCAAGCGCCGCAGTCTCGTTGAAGCCGCCAGCGATCAAGACGCGGCCGTCAGACAGCAGCGCCGAGGCATATGCCCCCCTGAGAGCGTTGAGGCCGCCGGTCACGGTGAACGTCCCGGTTGTGGGGTTGTAGATTTCACCGCTCGGCTCGTAATTTTCGCCGGTGCCTCCTTGATCGTCGTTTCCGCCAAGAATAAGAGGAGAGCCGTCGGGCAGTACGACGGCGGCGGCCGACATGCGCGCAATGTGAAGCGCACCGGTCGGCGAGAAAGTGTTGGTGGAGGCATCGAACAGGTCGAAACCGGCATCCGGCACCTGGCTTGGAAAAGAATTGCTTCCCGCGCCGACGATCGCATTTCCACCCGGCAACGGCGCGGCGGACGGATCCCATCTGCCGGTGCTCATGTTGTTGGCAGTGAAACTGAAGGTCGAGCTGCTTGGATCGTACAGTTCCGCGCTGTCAAGGGAGCTGGAAACACCCGTGCCACCCGCCAGAAGCACGCGGCCGTCAGCCAACAGAACCGCCGCAAAGTCGTCTCTGGCCGAGTTGAGCGGCCCCGCGGTGGCGCTGAAGGTCTCTGACGCCGGATCGTAAAGCTCGGCGCTTGCCAGCACCGCTGTACCGTTGAGCCCGCCGGCCACCAAAACCTTGCCATCGGCAAGCAGGACCGCAGCGTGAAACGCGTGCGGGGCGATCATATCGCCCTTGGTGTAGGAGAAGGCGCCCGAGGCGGGATCGTAAATCTCGGCGGTGTCGGTTGTCTGTCCGCTGCTAGCGTCTCCGCCCGCGATCAGCACGGTTCCATCCTGAAGGGTGGTCGCGGTGCATCCATAGCGGGCGTCATTCATGGCGCCTTTGGTGGGCGCGAAGCCGTTGCTCGCGGGATCATAAATCTCAGCCTGCAATAGAGCATTGCCGCTGCTGTCGATTCCGCCCACCTCCAACGCCGTGCCGTCGTTGAGCGCCGCCAGGCAGAGGTTCCGCGCCGCGATCGGCAGTTGATTCGCGACCAGCGTAAAGCTGTCGGTCTTGGGGTGATATACCTCGCCGGAAGCGAGGTCTTCGGCCGCCAGGGATCCGAATCCTCCCACTTCCAGCACGTCCCCGGATTTGAGCGTAACAGCCGGGGCGATACGTCCTGTCTTCATCAGACCAGGCACCTGAACCGTCGCGTTGCGCGCCGGCGTTGGCGGGGCGCCACTCGAGCTGCCGCCGCACGACGCGCACAAGAGCGTGAGCATCACGAAAAACAGGATGCGAGCCTTCATCTTCTCCCTTTAACCGGAATTTCCTTTTGAATCCTGATTCGGACTAGCACTGGCCCCAAGCGGTTTGCAAACGCGAGGTTCGATCTCGGGGTTGAGTCTAGGAACCCTCCTGAAGGCCTCAAGTTTTGCCTTTCGCGCTCGCCAAAACGCTCCATTGGAGCCTTGTTTTCAGGGGCTTTAATCATTCCTCAAAGCTCTCGGTTGATAATATTCCGCGTAAGCAACATCCGTGAGTTTCTCATACCCGTAGCGATCCGGCGCTTGGGATCGACTGCCAAACGACTGCCAATCACGACCGAACAGGACCGATCACCACGTCGGCGCGAGGAAACAACTTCGGACAGGCCCATCGCACGAGTGCAAGTGTCTCGATGTATTCTCCGTTCGTAATCGTGCAGCAGGTAGCATCGCGCCACTTGGTTAATTTCGTCTGCTGCGCCCAGGCGCTCGAAAAGAAATTCCCCGAGAAAAAAATCAGAGCTATCGACACGCAAAGGGGGGCGCGCCACGATGCCCGGCAACCCTCCTTTTTGGGGTCCCGGCCTCGCGTGCGGCCGAAAAGCATGCTTTCAAATTCCATCGGCCCGCCCATCACGTAGGCGCGCAGTTGGAACACACCCAGGCGCGCCCACCGGAATCGAGGCATCACGAGCGCCAGCCATCCGCCCGCGTGGTCGAGACTCACGGCTGCTCCATGCAATAACGGTAGAACTGACGCTCCCGCGTGTCGGAGTCGTCCCGGTCGGCCTGACACTCACGGTCACAGTCGCGCACTTCGCGGTCATTCTCATGCGTGGTTTCGCACAGGTCTTCGCACGACCGCTCGCTGCCGCCGGCTCGCCGCAGCCCATCGTCGCGTTGGTCCCCGCAGAAGTCCCCCTCTGTGTTGGCTATCTCCTGCTGGGTAATGCGCGTCTCCGTGCATAGATAGTCACCCTCGGCGCAAGGGAAGGTCGCGGCCGATGTGGGTCCGCGATATGGCGAGTAGGCGTCGAAGCAGCCCCCGCAGATCAGCGCCAACAAAGTTATCGCGAGGACGACAACCGGCGCGCGAAATCTTTGGACGTAGCGCACTTTTCGTCGCCGGCCGTGAGTCCGATCTGTACGGAATCCCGAACGCAGCATCAAGGGCGTTATCTGTCATAGACAGGTGACACACGATTTGAGATATGTGCAGTATGACGCCGCTCGAACGCGTACACGTTGGTCTGATTGGTTGCGGGCGGATCGCCAGCCTGCAGGTCCTGGGCTATCGCGATCACTCGCGCGCGGAGCTGACAGCAATCTGTGACAACGACGAAGCGCTGCTAGCTCAGCGACAGCAGGAGTGGCAACCAAAGAAGACCTATCGCGACTATCACCAGCTTCTCGCCGACTCCGACGTGAACGCCGTGGAGATCCTGATACCACACCACTTGCATCGGGAGGTCGCCATCGCCGCGTTGCAGGCAGGCAAGCATGTGTCGTTGCAGAAGCCGCCGGCGTTGACGCTGCGCGAACTCGACGACGTGAATGAAGCGGCCAAAGGTGCGGGACGCCGGCTGCGTGTCTTCGAGAACTTCATGTACTATCCGCCGCACGTCAAGGCGCGCGCGCTGGTCCAGGAAGGCGCAATCGGTGAGCCCATCTCGGTGCGTATCAAGACGGCGGCCGGACGTTTCGATGACGGCTGGCGGGTGCCGGCCACGTCGCTGGCGTGGCGCATGAATCCGGAAACCTGCGGTGGTGGCCCAACCTGCTTCGACCACGGCTACCATTGCTACAACATGGCGCGCTTCTTCGTCGCCGAGCCGGTCGAACGCGTGCACGCGTGGATTCACGTCAACCGGTTTGGGCCGGACGCTTTCTACGACGGGCCCGCTTTGATCAGTTGGAAGTACGCCGGCGTACCCAAGTTCGGCAGCTGGGAAGTCATCGCGTCGGTGGGCATGCGCGTACGCTCGAAGTACTACGCCAGTGACGACCGCATCGAAATCCACGGGACCGAGGGCATCATCTGGATCAACCGCTGTACCGGTTCTCTTCTCGACGAGCCTGCGCTGGTCCTGTATCGGGACGGCCAGACGCGCGCCTGGCACGACATTCCAAACGACTGGTCGGAAAGTTTTCGCCTCGGCGTGCACGATTTCATCGACGCGTTGATTGAAGGCCGCCAACCCCCACAGGATGCCGACGATGCAGCGGCAACGCTCGGCTTCGCCATCGCCGCCCACGTCTCGGCCTGCGAGCACCGCGAAGTGTGTCTCGACGAGATCGGGCCGGACACCAGAGCACGACTCCCGATCTGACTTGGCTGTCCGTCCCGAGAACTCGTGCTGGCGCCTTTTTCGCGGGACGATATCCGCCGGCCGTTTCGGGCTTTACAAGGGCCGTGCGGCCATCGCTGGGTCCCTTGACCGGCGGGCGGCCATGTTTCACAATTCACGCCGCCGATAACCGATCAGATCTTCTCAGCAGGGGAACCATAATGTCTTCGAGGTTCGCGTGTTCGTTGACGATTTTGATGCTTGGTCTGACGCTCTTGACGTTTCCGGGAGATCGAGCGCACGCGGATACCATCGAACCGAACTTCGAGGGTCTGAAGAACTCGATGGACAAGGACGGCAACCTCCGCCTCGAATTGGCCGCGAGCCTGAACGCACCTGTAGCGAAAGTCTACGAGGCACTGACAAATCCCGACAAGCTCAGCAAGTACTCTGCAGACATCACGAGCGTCAAGGTCCTGTCGAACAGCGCCACGGGCAAAGTGGTCGAGTACCATGGAGCGACCGATCTCAACCCGAACAAGAAACCGTTCGTGGTTAAATTCATGTTCGACCCAGCCAAGCACACCATCACGGCCCAGAGCGCCGCCAACGCGGCGATCAAGTTCCGGGCGGATTACGTTTTGAGCCCTTCAAAGGATGGCAAATCGACGGAAATTCGCTACGTCAGCGTGGCGGCCGACCCGAGCAAGGCGTTGGGGATACAGGTGCCCGAGTTCATCCGCCGGGGCGCCGGCATCCAGAACTTCATGAGAACGCTGACAAACGCCGGAAAATACATCCAGAACGGCGGGAAGTAACTGCCCAGCGCTGCCCGTCCCTCGATTCGAACGAAACCCCCATTTCTCGCAGATGCTGTTGTATCGTGATCGATGGTGATGGCCCCTGGACTCACTCGTAATCAGCAGGTCGCCGGTTCGAATCCGGCGGGTGGCTCCAGAGAAGCGACGCAGGAGGATCGGTTATCGCGCGGCGGACGCGAGCATCGCTAGCGCGATTTTATGCAGCTCGCGATCGCCGGCGGCGATGATCTGCCCGCCGTCATATGGTGGGCCGCCCGACCAACTCGTCACGATTCCACCTGCGGCCTCGATGATCGGGATGAGCGGTTGGATATCGTAAGGCTGGAGGCTCGATTCGATCACCAGATCGATGAAGCCCGAGGCGAGCAGGCAGTACGAATAACAATCGCCGCCGTAGCGCCTCATCCGCGCCTTGGATGCGAGCTGGCGAAACGCCTCGCGTTCGCCCGGGCCGGAGAACATCGCCGGATCGGTTGCGCAGACGATCGCGTCTTCGAGCCGCCGGCATTCGCGCACCCGAAGCGGGTTGCTCAGGCCGCGACCCCTCAGTTCGGCGCCCAGGCGTGAACCGATGAACGTCTCGCCCGTGTACGGCTGATGCATCACGCCGATCACCGGTCGCGCACCGTCGTTGAGTGCGATCAAAACGCCCCAATGCAGTTGTCCGATAATGAAGGCGCGCGTCCCGTCAATCGGATCGATGATCCAGGTCAGGCCGTCGGTGCCGGCCGCGAAGCCTTGCTCCTCGCCGAGGATTCCGTGGCCGGGATGAACACGGTGAATCTCGTCGCGGATTGCTCGCTCCGCCGCACGATCGGCGAGCGTCACCGGATCGTAGCCGCTGCCGCTTGCCTTATTCTCGACCGCCAGGCGCACGCGAAAATACGGCAGGATCGTGCGTCCCGCGAGGTCCGCCAGATGGCAGGCAAAGGCGGCGTACTCTCCGATCGCGCGATCATCCATCGTCGGCATAGGCTGGTCTGCTCGGGAGCCGGCCCGGTTACGGGACTTCGGTGCTCGCGTCGAGCCACGCGAACATCAGTTCATTCACCATCGATGGATCGAGCGAGGCTGCGCCGCCGCCGTACACCGCGCCGCTGCGCGCGGGCGTCGCGGGCGGATTCTTCGCGTACTCGACGCCGGCCGCGATGTCTTTGACGAAACGCGCCGCCACGCCCGGAAGTGTCTGCGGCAAGGTGACGCACAGATGAAAGCCGGCGGGCCGCTGAAGCCCGTTAAGCCGCCATCCACGCTCCACGAGGAAATCGTTGACGTGGTAGATGTCCACCTTGTCCGACGTGAACGCGATGCAGTAGGTCGGCTTGCCGATAATCTTGAGCGCCGGGATTTTTGCGACCCCCGACTTGATCGTGTCCGCCGCCTTCATGATGCGGCGGGTCGCCTTCAGGTAGCCCTCCTCGCCGAGCGTGACCATCGCCGCCCATGTCGATGCGCTGATTCCCTCCGAGCGGCTGCCCGCCACCGTGGGCGACGCATACAACCCGCCCTGCCAGTCGCTCATCGCAAAATACATGCGCCGTCGCAACGCGCGATTGCGATAGAGCACGACCGACGCACCCTTCAGCCCATAGCCCCATTTGTGCGTATCGCACGACATCGAGGTGACGCCAGGCAGGCGGAAGTCGAACGCCGGAACGTCATAGCCGAGCTTTGCGATCCACGGCAGGATGAAACCGCCGAAGCAGCTATCGACGTGCAGACCGACGCCGGCTTCAAGCGCGAGCTCGGACAACTTCTCGATCGGATCGATCAGCCCGTGCGGGTAATTCGCCGCCGAACCCGCGATCGCGATGGTGTTGGGCCCGATGGCGCGCCGCATCGCGTCCACGTCGGCCAGGTAATCGGCTCCGACCGGCACGCGAATCAGCTTGATGCCGAAAAAGTGTGCGCCTTTGGAAAATGCCGGATGAATCGTCTCGGGCACCACCATCTCGGGCGCTGTGATTGCGCGCTCGGCACGCCCTTTCTCCCGATACGCCAGCATCGGCAGGATGATGCTCTCGGTGCCGCCCGAAGTGATCGCTCCGCAAACGTCGGCCTGTGGGTCCTTCTCGCGCGCGAGCGCCGCGCCGAGCATCCGCGCGGTCATCGCGATTACCTCGCCCTCGAATTTGGTGCCGCTCGGGCACATGTCGCGCTGCAGCAGGTTGACGTGCGAGAACAGCGCGAACACGCGGTTGAGGTAAGCGTAGTGCTCCATCCCGCCGTGGTAGTAGGTGCCCGAGATCTGGCCGGTCTGCCAGCGCGTGTTTTCCTGGCGCGCGATGCTGCGCAACTCGCGCATGACCTCCTCGGGCTGGCGGCTCTTCCTGGGCAGCTCGTGGTAGGTCTCGAAGGTTTCGCGATAGGGAAACATATCTCCGAAAGGTCCGGAGGGCTCTTGCTGCTTCTTCGCTGCCTTGGGCATGGAACGACTCCTTGGAAATTGCGCGCTTGGATAATCCGGCGCCGGGGCCAAATATAACTTATTGTCCGGCGCTTTCCGAATTCCCGGACAGGGCATCTCCGCCAACGGTATTCCTTGACAAATGTAAATTGTCATTTTACAATCAGCACGTGATAACGGGCTTTCGCCACCGCGGCCTGAGGCGGCTCTACGAAAAGGACGACCCCGCCAGAGTTCCGGCCCATGACTTAAGCCGCATCCGCCTCATCCTCGCCGCGCTTGATGCAGCGCAGAGCGCAAAGGACTTGGACATCCATACGTTCCATCTCCACGCGCTCAAGGGCGACCTGAAAGGCTTCTGGGCCATTACCGTGCGGGCCAACTGGCGGATTATTTTTCGCTTTGAAAGAGGCAGCGTTTGCGAGGTCGATCTCGCGGACTATCACTGAAAGACAGGAGTGCCAGACCATGCCAATGAAGAATCCGCCCCATCCCGGAGAGCTGATACGGGAAAATCTCAAGGACCTCGGCCTATCGGTGGCCGATGCCGCCGCGGGACTCGGGGTAACGCGCCAGCAGCTCTACAACGTCATCAACGGCAAGAGCGGTGTAACGCCGGAAATGGCGCTGCGCCTTGAAAAGGCTTTCGGCGGTTCCGCCGATATCTGGCTTCGGATGCAGGTTAACTATGACCTTGCCCGGGTCCGCCGGCACGCTGCGGAAATCACCGTCGAACGCCTGAGCCCGAGGCTTGGCGTAAATCGCTCGTCTATTCAGAACAGCCTGCCGGGTTCCGGTTCCCAAGAATCCCGCCGCGGAGATCTCGTTCCTCCCACCGGCAGCGGAGCTAAAGCAAGGCGGCCGGGTTGAGGCGCCGGTAGATCGCGCGGTTGCGCTTATAGAACTCGAGGAACTCGCGAAACTGGCGATCGTACAGGCGCCGGTTGATCTCGATCGGCCGATACTCGGCGGTGATCTTCACCCGTGCGGAGATTTCCTCAACTGCGATCTCGCCCAGCGCGGCAAACGCCGCCATCGCGGCGCCCACCGCGTTGGCATTGCGCGGATTGGCGACCTGCCGCACCGTGCATCCGAGCACGTCGGCCTGGATCTGGCACCACAGATCGGAGCTCGCGCCACCGCCGATGAAATTGAGCTGCTCGAACGGCCGCCCGATGAACTTCTCGACGTTACCCTTGAGCCATCGCAGGTTGTACGCGACCCCTTCCATCACTGCGCGCACGTAATGGCCGCGGCCGGTGCGCGCGTTCTGATTGAAGAAGGCGCTGCGCGTCGATGAATCCTCGTGCGGCGCGAGCACGCCGTTGATCCATGGCGTGAAGATCAATCCGTCGCTCCCCGGCGCAACCTCCGCGGCGAGCCGGTTCATGTCGCCGTAAACGTCGATGGGAGAATTCGCGCCGCCGGTGGGATACAGGATGTCTTTCAGGAACTCGAGACTGCGTCCCGCGGCGCCCTGTTCCGCGCTGACCATGTAGCGGCCCGGCAGCGCGGCCGGCATCGCGCTCAGCATGTGCAGCGGGTCGGTCTTCTTCGCCGGCACGTGGCAGCTCATCCACGCCGAGGTGCCGATATAGAAGTAGCCCTCGTAGTCGCGCACTGCGCCGGCGCCCAGGGTCGCCGCATGGCCGTCGCAGGAGCCCATCACGACGCGAGTGGATGGCGCCAGGCCCAGCTGCGCGGCGACTTCGGGCTTGATCGTGCCGAGCACGGCGTTAACCGGCCGCAAGTCCGGCAACTTGGCGCGATCGACGCCCGCCATCGCAAGCAACTCAGGCACGTAGTCAATCCTGTTGGGGTTGCGAATATCGGTCAGCCAGTAAGTGAACATTGTCGCGTACGAAGCCGCGGCTTGCCCGGTGAGCCGCAGGTTGAGGTAATCCATCGGCTCGAGAAACTTGAAAGTCCGCGCATATATCTCGGGGCGCTCATGCTTGATGAAGAGGATATGCCCCAGGCCATCGACGCCCGATTGAACCGGCGCGCCGCCCGTGAAGCGCAGCCATTTGAGCAGCTTGAACAAGCCGTAGCCCTGCACTCGCGGCCATCCGCTGGCGACTGCGCGATTGTATTTCGCGCCACGGGTGTCCATCCATGAGATCGCATTCCCGATTGCGGCGCCGTCCTCGTCAACGGCCACCGTGACGGCCCACAGCGTGGTGCATGCGACGGCGATGATTTGCGCCGCGGGCACGCGCGAGGCCGCGATCGCTTCCTTCGCCGCGTCGCACACCGAGCGCCACCATTCCTCGGGATCCTGCTCGACCGCGCCTCCCTCCATCATCATGGTGTTCGTATGGCGCAATGCCGACGCGACGACTTCGCCCGCGCTCGAGACGACGGCGGCCTTTGTGCTGCCGGAGCCCATGTCGATGGCGAGCACGTATTTCAGCGTAGTGGAGGAGGGCATCTGTGTGAGTTCCGCTCGCGATTGATTTACCCGATGCTCGCGCGAGTTTGATGCGCCGCGCGAGTTCCTCAGAATGACCGCATCACGGAAAATAATCCAGCAGCCTGGAACTCTTCGAGGAGAACGCAAGGGTATCGGAGGCTCACCCTTCGCCCGCGAATTTGCCGGGAGGATCGCCCCTGCGCTTGCGCCGCGATGCGACGCCGGTGTAATCGAAGCGTCGGGCTCGGAGAATTCCTGGATGTCCAAAACTGACTCCATTGTCACATCGGGCGTCGATGCGGCTCGGGCGCGGCGTCCCGCGATCATCGATCGTTTCGCGCGCGGTGCGGTTCTAAGCCGTCTGGCGGGAATCAAAAAAGGCCGCATCGTGATCGAAGACGGCGACGAGCGCATCCCATTCGGCCAGGATGTCTCGGACGCCGATCTGCGCGCCACCATCCGCGTCAAGGACCGCCGCTTCTATTCCGACATCGCGCTCGCAGGCAGCATCGGCGCCGGCGAAGCGTACATGGCCGGCTCGTGGACGACGGACAATCTGACCGCGCTCGCGCAAATCATGCTTCGCAACCGCGAAGTGATGGAGGGCATGGATGGCGGCCTGGCGCGGCTGGCCAATCCGGTCCGCCGCTTCATCCACTACCTCAACCGCAACACCAAAACCGGCAGCCAGCGCAACATCGCGGCCCATTACGACCTCGGCAACGATTTTTTCGAGCTGATTCTGGATCGCACTCTCATGTACTCGTGCGCGATCTTCGAGCGCGCCGACGCCACGCTGGAGGAAGCGGCGACGGCCAAGGTCGATCGCATCTGCCGCAAGCTCGATCTTCGCGCCCGCGATCACCTCGTCGAGATCGGCACGGGATGGGGCGGGTTTGCGATTCACGCGGCCAAAAACTACGGATGCCGCGTCACGACCATCACGATTTCGCGCGCGCAGCACGACTACGCCGTCAAAAAAATCGCCGCCGAGGGCCTGGCGGATCGCATCACCGTGCTGTTCAAGGATTACCGCGACCTCACCGGCCAGTTCGACAAGGCCGTCTCGATCGAGATGATCGAAGCGGTCGGGCATCAGTTCCTCGATTCGTATTTCCGCAAATGCGGCGAGCTGTTGAAGCCCGACGGCATGATGCTGTTGCAGGCGATTACGATCACCGACCGCGAGTATGAGGGCGCGCTCAAGCGCGTCGATTTCATCAGGAAGTACATCTTCCCGGGCAGCTTCATTCCGTCGGTCACGGCGATGTGCGATTCGATCACGCGCTCGAGCGATCTCCGGCTGTTCCATCTCGAAGATCTCACGCCCAATTACGCCGAGACCTTGAAGAGCTGGCGAATCCGGCTGTTCGACAATATCGAACGCGTGCGCGCGCTGGGTTATCCGGAAGAATTCATCCGGATGTGGGAGTTCTACCTGTGCTACTGCGAGGGCGGCTTCCGCGAGCGCTATATCGGCGACGTGCAGATGATCCTGACCAAGCCCGATTGCCGCATTGCCCCAATTCTGCCGCGGCTGTAACCGCGCGCCCGTCAATTCACCTTATTGAATGTGAAACCCACCGTGGGTTTCACACTTCCTTGGGCAGGGGTGACCCCTGCACCCAGTGTTAAGTGATAAGAGAATCGGTACCGCCGCGGGATGCGGGCTTCGCCCTGTTAGAAGGGTTAAGGGGAAGGGAGGGTTTTCTTTGTGTCATTCTAGAGCGAAAGCTGCTGGAGCGAAGAATCCCGGTTCCGGGGTCCCTCGGCTTCGCTCAGGATGACGGATTAAGACGGGATCGGCCTAAGCTCAACTACTTGCAAGCGAGTTTCCGCGACTTCAGTAGGTCGTACATGTGGTGCTGCTACCTGCACTGGAACAGCGAGTTGTCACAGTATTGGCCCGTGCGTCCGCAGCGGCAGCGGCCCCTACCAGTACCACAAGTGCCCCCACTAGAAGTGCGCCAACTACTACTTTGCCGACGGTTCGAGCGGTATCCCCCTTATGCTCGTATTTTTGAGCTTGCTGAAGGTCGGGGAAAAAGTGGGCGTCGCCGGACCGTGCATCTTCTTGGCCCGCCAAAAACTGCGCGCTGCCGGCATTCGTGACAAGATAACCTAGTGTGGAAGTCCCTTCGCTGTCGCGCACCATCGTGAGTTTGGGGTCGTCCGTTTGAAGCAATTGATAAGTGCCGTCGGATAAGACCTTACTACCGCTGATCTGTAGCTGCACATTTTTGCAATTCTGGCCCAAGCAGATTGCGTCGATCTTACCACCATTCGCTTTACGAACGATTACCTCATGTGGAGTGACGTGATCGGGATAAACGTCTATCACGTCGCCGCTTGGGTAAACGATTTCATCGTGTTCCGATTCAGCCCCACTCATTTCTACGTGGACAGTCGCTGGTTTCGCGACCTCCGCACACGAGCTGACCAAGAAGCAAAGAGACAGTGCCACCACTAGGAATCTCATTTTGCCCCCAAAGGTAGGCGATGATGACAGGTTGATAGCGGACGGTCTATAGCGCACGGCCCGACCGCGCCTTCTCGCGCGCCATCTCCCCCTAATCGCGCCGCAACCCGGTCGTCGAAGGGCAGATTGCTGGTGCCTACCTAGGACCTAGGTGCCGCCCGAAGGGTAACGACGTCTGGATCAAGCTCCCAAGCGGCACCAGACACAAAATCCACTATCGGTCCTATTACCGGGAACCCCCAGACCGTTATCCACGAGAACTCGGAGTAAATCGCTGCCGTAGCGACCTCGCCGCAAACAGCGCCAGCGCAAGGACCATGCCATGAGGCTACTACCTGATAATCCCGGTTGCGCCGAAGGCTGACCTCACCTGGGTTGTTCACCTGCTGTCCGCTTATTGTTACGGTCGCGCCCGGTGGCTCCGTTGCCACCGACACGGTTTGCCGCGTGCCATGGACCATGAGAGCGCAACCCCCAAGCCAGAAGGCCGCCGTGACCGCCGCCAATCGCCCGATCCAATTCCTCTTCATCGTGTAGTTTTCCCCTCCGCACGCTTTTGTAGTGCATGAATTGTCGCACCGTATCAGCAAGGCACGTGCCGAGCAATACGCCTTCCTTCTATTAATGTAAAGGCCAAATCAGTTTCCAGCAGGAAACAAAACTGTTTCGCGGACGCCACAAGGTGTTGTGTTGAAGGTACGATGTCGAATGGACGCGGCCCCAACGCTGGGGCACGCGCGCCTTCAGCCGGCTTCGCTCGGGATGACGGAGAGGAAGGATCATGCGGCGCATCGGACATTCGCGCCGCAGATGTCCCTCACCCTAGCCCTCTCCCGACACAGGGAGAGGGAATTAGGAGAGAGGCAAAGGAAAAAGATCCGGGGTCCCTCGACTTCGCTCAGGATGACGGATTAGGACGGGATGATGGAGGCCACTGGAAATGCTCGCGCTTCTCCCGCCAGCATCGACACGTGCCTCTTCCCTGTTCTCCAAAACCCGCTATTGTGATGATCGAATCGAAGAACTGTTGATTTAAGGGATGGTAGACCAGTTGACCATTCAGCTACTTGACCATGCCGATGCTGTACGCCGCGACGTTGCTCCACGTCTCGCCCTGAAACGGAAATCCGCTCTGGGCCAGTTCATGACGCCCGCACCCGTGGCCCGGTTTATGGCGTCGCTGTTTCCGCCGACGACCCTGCGGACCTGCAGTCTGCTCGACGCCGGAGCCGGTGTCGGTGCTCTTTCGTGTGCCTTCCTCGACCGGTTGACCTCGGCGGAAAAACTGAATTTTCAGAACGTGGAGGTCGAGGCTTACGAGATCGACAACAACTTGCGCGCGCACCTCGAAACCACGCTGGCAAGCTACGCCGGGAGATTGCCTGTTACCTACAAGATTTCATCCGGTGATTTCATTTGGGAGGCTTCGTGCAAATGGTTCCAAGGTTCAAGGCCCTTTTCCCACGCGATCCTGAATCCGCCTTACAAAAAGATTAACAGCGCGTCGGAACACCGCCTCATTCTCCGGCGCGTGCGCATCGAAACGGTCAATCTCTACTCGGCATTTGTCGCGTTATCGCTCGCGTTGATGCAGTCGGGCGGCCAGCTCGTGGCGATCCTCCCGCGCAGTTTTTGCAACGGGCCTTATTATCGGCCCTTCCGCCAATTTCTGTTGAACCATGCCGCGCTCCGGCATATGCACCTGTTCGCGTCCAGAACCAAGGCTTTTAAGGATGACGCCGTCTTGCAGGAGAACGTCATCATCCGGCTTGAGCGCGATGGCAGGCAGGGCGATGTGACCGTTTCCCATTCGACAGATTCCAGCTTCGCCGACCTCTCGACGCATGAGCAGCCGTTTGACCGGATCGTTTTTCCCGACGACCCGGAATATTTCATTCATGTGCCGACTTCGCTTGGGCGTAACGCGATCGAGCAAGCGCCGGGCGTTCGCTTTTCCCTGGGTGAAATCGGCATCGGCGTATCGACCGGCCCCGTTGTTGATTTCAGGCTAGAGCAGCACATCCAGCAGAAGCCGAGCAGGGGAACCGTTCCCCTGCTCTATCCGGGCCATTTCGTCGACCACGCCACGCAATGGCCCAGAGACGGCATGAAGCGCGGCAACGCGATCAAGCTCAACGCCGACACGAAAAAATGGCTCTACCCGAACGGATTTTATACCGTGGCACGGCGTTTTTCCGCGAAAGAAGAGCGCCGCCGCATCGTCGCCAGCGTCGTCACACCGGCTGCGTTCCCGGAAGCGCCCATGCTTGGGTTTGAAAATCACCTCAACGTCTTTCATGAGGACAAGCGCGGCTTGCCGGAAAATCTCGCGCATGGACTGGCCGCATTTCTCAACACGACAGCGGTTGATGACCATTTCCGCGGCTTCAACGGACACACCCAGGTCAATGCGACCGACCTTCGGATGATGAAGTACCCGAGCCGACAGGCGCTTATGGCCTTTGGAAAGTGGGCGCGCGCGCAAAGCGGGCTAACGCAGGCGATGCTTGACGATCAACTGAAAAAGCTCGCCGAATGACCCGCCGGCACATCGATAACGCCCGCAAGATTCTGATCTCTCTCGGCCTGCCGCGCGCGCAGCAGAACGAGCGTTCAGCCCTTTGCCTTCTGGCGCTCCTCGACCTCCGCCCCGGCCGCAAATGGGCTGAGGCGCAAAACCCACTCATCGGCATCACTCCGATCATGGATTGGATTCGGGACCACTACAAGAAAACCTATGCGCCGAACACCCGTGAAACCTTGCGCCGCCAGACGATGCACCAGTTTGTCGATGCGGCCATAGTTCTTTACAATCCCGATAAACGCGACCGGCCCGTCAACAGCCCGGCCGCCGTGTACCAGATCGAGCCGTCCGCCCTGGCCTTGCTCCGCAGCTTCACCACGAAGGCATGGCAGAACAAGCTGACGGCCTACCTTGCGGACCGGCAGACACTCGCCGCGAGGTACGCCCGAGAGCGCAAGCAAAACCTTATTCCCGTGAAAATCGCCCCCGGCGCGGAAATCAACCTCAGCCCCGGCGAGCATAGCGAACTGATCCGGGCCATTATTGAACACTTCGGTGCGCGTTTCGTCCCCGGAGGCGTGCTGATTTATGCGGGCGATACAGGCGCGAAGTGGGGCTATTTCGACGCCGCGTTGCTGTCCAAACTCGGCGTCAGCGTCGATGCCCACGGCAAGATGCCGGACGTAGTTCTGTATTACCCGGAGAGAAATTGGCTCTTGCTCGTGGAGTCCGTCACCAGTCACGGCCCGGTGGGCGCAAAGCGCCACGCGGAGCTCGCGAGGCTTTTCTCAGACTCTAAGGCTGGCTTGGTCTACGTCACGGCCTTTCCGTCGCGAGCAGTAATGAGCCGTTATATCGGAGACATTGCCTGGGAGACGGAGGTGTGGTGCGCCGATGCGCCCTCACATTTGATTCATTTCAACGGTGAACGGTTCCTCGGCCCCTACGAGGTCGGAGACTGACAACATGCTGAGGGGACTATAAAGTCGAATAAGAAACCCTGTCCACCGCAATGATTGCGACGATTCTGTGCCCGTCACTTCCTCAGCCGCATGCCGATACAGGGCAGAGGCAGGTAACAAGTCGCGCGGAACGCGGCATCCTAACTCGGGCGAGGCTCGGGGCGCAGAATCCTGAATCGCGCGCCGGCAGGGGTGCCCCCTGCCCGTGCCAACGGGGCGCTTGACAACAGCAATAACCAGATGATAATTATTATCACCTAGGTGATGGAACTACAGTTGGTAAACGAACGGCGGCGCGGCCCCTACGCCGCCAAGCGCCTGTCCGAGTTCGCCGCGCGATGCCGCCGCGGGGGGCTGGCGGTCACGCCGCAGCGCCTGGCGATCATCAAGGCGCTGCTCGGCTCGGGCGAGCATCCGCGCGCCGACGCGATCTTCGCCGCGGTCCGTATCCAGCATCCCCATATTTCGCTCGCCACCGTGCATCGTACGCTGGAAACGCTGTGCGACATCGGTGAAGCGCGCAAGGTCACGACGCTGCACGACAGCGCGCGCTACGACGGAAATATGATCCCGCATCATCATGTGGTATGCGTCAAATGCCGGCGCATCCGCGATATCGAGATTCCCCGCCTCGACCGCATCCTCGCCGGGCAATCGGAACTGGGCGAGTTCACGGTGCTCGGCTCGTCGCTGGAGATCCAGGCGCTATGCGAGGATTGCGCGGCCAAACGCGCGAATCGGACAAGGAAGCCGCGCCGCTGATTTTTCAAACCATCTCAATAAAGTGAAAAAACGAACGGAAGTTCGAATCAGGAGAGAAGAAAATGGCAAATCTCAAAGGAACCAAAACCCACCAGAATCTCAAAGATGCGTTCGCAGGCGAGAGCCAGGCTAATCGCCGGTATCTCTATTTCGCCAAGATCGCTGACGTAGAAGGCCAGCCGGAAATCGCGGGTCTGTTTCGCGATACGGCCGAAGGCGAGACCGGGCACGCCCATGGTCATCTCGACTACCTGAAGTCGGTTGGCGATCCGGCGACCGACATGCCGATCGGCGATTCGATGCTGAACCTCAAGTCCGCGGTTCATGGCGAGACCCATGAGTACACCAACATGTACCCGGGGATGGCGAAGACGGCGCGCGACGAGGGCTTCGCGGAAATTGCCGATTGGTTCGAAACTCTCGCCAAGGCCGAGAGGTCTCACGCAGGACGCTTCGCCAAGGCGCAGGGCACGCTCTAACAGGGATAGCGCGAAGACAGCCGGCAGGCGGGCTCTGAGAGCCCGCCTGCCGTTTCAACGGCGGCAGCAGGGCTGAGCCCTGCACTCAGTGTTAAGGCCGCGCTCCGTTGTCGCGTGCAGCCGCGCACGCGGGCGCGGCCGCATAGAGTAAAGTTCGCAGCCAGGATTTTTCCCGATGAGCAACCGAATCGAGGCCAGGCCGAGCGACGGCCTTTCCTACAATTCCACAGAAGCGAAGTACTGGGACCGCGCCGGACTCGACAAGGAAGTCGAGCGCGTGTTCGACATCTGTCACGGCTGCCGTCTGTGTTTCAATCTTTGCCCGTCGTTCCCGGCGCTGTTCGACGCGACCGATCGCAACGACGGCGACGTGAGAGGGCTCACGGCGGCCGAGAAAGAGCGCGTGATCGAGCTCTGCTACGGATGCAAACTGTGCGAGATAAAATGTCCCTACACGCCGCGCGACGGTCATGAGTTCCAGCTGGATTTCCCGCGCCTCATCCTGCGAGCCAAGGCGGTGAGCGCGAAGGAAGACGGAGTGAAGCTGCGCGAGCGGCTGCTGGCCCATCCCGATCAGCTCGGCAAGGCGGGCGCGATGGCGCCGGCGCTGGCAAACTGGGGATGCCATCGGAAGTTCCAACGCGTGATGATGGAGAAATTGCTGGGGATTCATCGCGGCAAGCTGCTTCCCGACTTCGCCGCCGAGACCTTCGACAAGTGGCTCAGGCGGACCGCTTTGCCTGCAATGCCGGCCGAGCCGAGCGCGAAGGTCGCGATTTTTCCGACCTGTTTTGTCAATTACTACAACCCCGGGCCGGGCAAGGCTGCGGTCGAGGTGTTTGCGAAAAACGGATGCGCGGTGAAATGCCCGAAGCAGAACTGCTGCGGGATGCCCGCGCTCGACGGCGGCGACGTCGAGTTCGCGCGCAAGGAAGCGCGGGCGAATATCGATTCGATGCTGCCGCTGGTGCGCGAGGGCTACAAAATCGCCGCGATCAATCCGACCTGCTCGCTGATGATGCGGATGGAGTATCCGAACCTGATCCCCGGCGACGAGGTCAGGGAGTTCGCGGCGGCGGTGGTCGATTCGCACGAGCTGCTCTACGAACTTCACCGCGCCGGCAAGTTCAACAAAGAGTTTCTGTCCACGCCCGGCACCGTCGCGTATCACGTGCCGTGCCATCTCAAGGCGCAGGGTATCGGGCTGCGCTCGCGCGACCTGATGCGCCAGATTCCGGGCGTCGAAGTAGTGACGGTCGATGCATGCACGGCGCACGACGGAACGTGGGCGATGAAAAAGGAGTTCTTCGCGCTCTCGATGAAGTGGGGCGAGAAGGCCTTCGCCGGGATGCGCGAAGCCGGCGCGCGCGTGATGGCGACCGACTGTCCGCTGGCGGCCGTGCAAATCGAGCAGGCGACGGGAGTGCGTCCGATTCATCCGCTCGAAGTGATAGCGCGCGCGTATAATCGCGGCGGGTTTCCAGAGGCCGTGGCTTCGGCGTCGCAGCCGCCCAAAGGAGAATGACGATTGAAGACGATCGCTTTCGACGAAATACTTCCGCTGGCCGATTACGAACGGGTGCGCGAGCGGCTGCGGCCCTTGTTTATTCATGAGAAGGAACGGCGCCGGCTCCACGTCGGGTCTCATCTCACGTTCATTTTCGAGAACGCGCAGACTGCGTGGTACCAGATCGAGGAGATGATCAGGGCCGAGAAAATGACGCAGCGCGAAGCGATCCAGCACGAAATCGACACTTACAACGAGTTGCTTCCAGCCGCGGGCGAAATTGCCGCGACGCTGTTGATCGAGTACGCCGAGCCGCGCGAACGCGACGCGGCATTGGCCAGGCTGGCCGGCCTGGAACGCCATCTGTGGCTGAAGGCGGGGACGCACAGGTTCCCGGCGAGATTCGACGATCGCCAGATGTCAGACGAGAGAATCAGCGCGGTCCAATTTGTCAGGTTCAAGCTGGAGGGCGTGGACGCGGCCCAGTTCCTCGAACTGGCAGGCAAGGGCGAGATAGCGGTAGAGGCGGATCACCCGAGCCTGGCGGCTCGCGGCGCGATCGGCGGACTGGTGGCGGCGTCGCTGGCGGAGGATCTGCGCTAGGGCAGGGGTGACAGCATAGTGCACAGACACGAACGCCGAATCCGGGATTCCGGATTCGGCGTTCGCTGTTTCGTGGTTTCGCTTCGTTCGCCTAGCGTGTGGCCCCGATTACTAGAACTGCGGCAGGGCAACGCCAACCGGGGAGTTCATTTTAGAGGCCGGACCTGAAATGATCAGCGTCGGGGGAAGGTCCACCGTGCCAGTAATCCCAGCGACACCGGTAAACATCTCCAGCGAATTTGCACCGCTGTTTACGACGTACAGAGTATCGCCGTTCGCGCTGAGCGCAATGCCCGCCGGACGGTTGAGCTTCGTGTGTGGGCCTTTAATCTCGCCAAGCAGTTTGCCGTCGTACCAGAAGGTAGAGCCATTGAAACTCGAGGAGGGAATTGAAAAGATTTTGACGCTGGGAGGCACAGCCGGAATGGCATGCACACCCTTACTGCGAGGCGTGTAAGGCGCGCCCGCGTCTGTCACGTACATCACATCATCGAAGAAGCTTATACCATCTGAGTAGACTGTAACAGACACCGGGGTAATCAAATCGCCCACTGTTGGCGAGGGTATAGGCTCACCCGGCAAACCTATGACGGCCCACGGATATGCATCGCCAATTTCGGTCGGGTAATAGACGGTTACGAACGCGGTCGTTGGCGCCTCAGCGGTGTTCACAACGAATAGGTAGCCAAGTTCGTCAAACGTGAGGGCGCTGGGACCCAGCATGAAAGTGCTGCATCCGCCGATGGTGGCGTTCTGCGGGTAGCTAGGACCGAAACAATAATAATTGTTGTTATCTGCGGTTTCCGAACATAACTGGTCTTCATCGAAAGTGTATCCGGCCAGTTTATGCCTGATTATCTGAAATCGGTTGGCCTCGGTCACCGGATTGTTCTGGAAAGGTACAGCCTGGTCGTTGTAGCCGGATTGCAGCGTCAACCTGTCAAACTCGGTGACCGTGCCCACGGTGAAGCCTGAGCAGGTTCCGGTTCCCTTTCCCGTGCAGCAATAGTACGGCGCACCTACGCCGGTGCAGCTCGGGTTGTAGCCTGGGTCTGGGCAGTTTCCGGTTCCGCAAGTTGGTCCCGTTTTTTCGCCCGTGCAGCAAGCGTCCGGCGTACCTACGCCGGTGCAGCTCGGGGCCGTTGTTCCCGTGCAGCAAGAGTACGGCTCACCTACGCCGGTGCAGCTCTCGTCGAGGGCGGCTCCGAAAGCATAGCAGGCCGGGCTGTCAGCGGTGCTCAAGGGCTCGCCAAGCGGACCAGTTACGAACGAAAGGGTATTCGCAATCGCCACGATATCGGTCCCTGGCCAAACCCCGTCGTTGGGGTTTTCAAATGCCACGCCCTGGGGGGTGTTGACGCCCGTAGCGGGAGGGAGATAAGTGAGTGTCGTCGGGGTTGCGCCGCGACTGAACGCCGCATCCCGTGTGCCAATTACGTTTTCCGGCGCCGAGTTACCATTCGCGCCCTGAGAGAAGATCTCGGCGAAACCAGTGCCTGCAAAGGGGGCAGGGGGGACAGCGGCGTTAGCTGGCAGGTCAAGCGCGCTCCGGATGTACTCATTGCAGGCTTCCGGATAGGATGCCGCGGCTGAAGGTTCACCGAAACAGGCTTGATCGGTAAGGTCGAGCGGTACCGCTACGGCGACGCGCTGGTCGAGCGAGCTCACTGCGTCTAAAGCCGCACCGGTGCTGGCGCCCAACAGGGTGTTCGCGCCTTTGACCTGCAGGACAGGGCTGGCATTGCGGCCCGCGCCTTCCAGACAAGGCACCGAAAGCCAATTATATTTGGGCTCGCCGCAGAATGCTTCGAGGCTGCCGTCGAACGCAAAGCCATAATTCGACACAACGACGGAGTCTATCAGACCCGGGTCTCCGCTGGAGGGTGGCTTCTTATTTGATTTCGCGTAGCTGGTGCCCGCTGTCCCCGCGAGGAGCGCGGCGATCACGAACACCGCGGCCACGAGCGAAAGCCGACGAGCGACCCCCATAAGCTTCAGCGCCCGTGCGTGCGCCAATGAGGCTCCATCCCTGCCCTGAGTCATCGCCTGCATCCTTCCATGCATCATTGTTTCTAACCCCCGCCGAGTCGAATCGGTGTCCCGTCTGCTGACCCAATCAGCCTAGAAAACCCACGCGGCCGTCGGTTCGTTCCTCTCCCCGCGAAGCCATCGGAAGCCCCGCCAAGGTCCGGAAATCGCCCCGGACGCGCTTTCGGTGGTCGTACCTACACCGATCGGATGACAAATTCAAGTGCGGCGTAATTCTTTGTTCATGGTCGCTTGACGGCCAACCCTGCGATCGACCGCGAATTGCATCCGATCGAAACGGAACTTTATTCAATTGCCCGGTGGGATCGCAAGTGCCGCCCGGGACAAGGGCGGCATTCCAGCGGCCTGCATCGCACCGCCAAAGCCGACTTTGCGGGCGCCTGCCCGCTCAGATGACGGCCGGCGGGAATCGCCAATATCACGGGGCTCTTAACGGGCTGTTGCAAACATGTGACCGGCGCGTGCACCCTTCTTGACAAGATAGGCGGGGGAATGATAGCTAAACCGCGTTCGTAGATTATTGCGCGCGAACGGGGAATGAGTGTCTGACGCTTGCCTGGTGGACAATCGGGCGAGGAGTCGTAACCACGAGGGCTCCAGCTTGGGGGTGACTATGCATAACGGGAATCAGGGATTCGGCGGAACGCGGTGGCGGAGTCTGTTGGTGGCCGCTGTGGCAACGGTCGGGACGCTATGGGCGTCGGCCGCAATGGCGACGATCACGCAGGGCGACTTTTCAGTCTTTGGATTTTTCGAAACCCGCGAGTCGGGTCAGTGGGGCGAAGGCAGCTCCAGCAAAGACCCCTCGCCGGCGACGTTCTACAGCCCGACTGTCACCTCGAAGTTCGTGTATCCCGGGCAGTCGTACGGGATGACGGGCGGCAGCTTCGATTTCAATCATTGGGATCTAGCCGAAGCGCGCCAACTTGCAGACGTGCGGCCCGATTACCACATGGTCAAGAACTACAAGTTCCTCGGCCGTTTCGACACGCTGTTGATCAAGGATGCGGACTTTTTCGCGTACTACCGGCCCTGGTACGACGCGTACGGTTCGATCAAATCCGATGGCCGGCAGGAGCCGAACACGGATGTGGTCCCGTACACATCGCGGACGCTGCAGGCTCAATACTTCAAGAACGATCTGCGCGAGTGGTATGCGCAGTTGAACTTTACCGACAACCTCTCCGCACGTATCGGCAAGCAGCAGGTGATCTGGACGGAAGCCGACGCGCTGTCAGGAACCGAAGTCACCAACCCGGTTAATGCGACATGGCACGGAGTTTCAAGCGCAGAGTCGCCGGAAGACACGCGCACAAACGTGCGGATGATCAAGCTGAACTACATCCTGCCAGACTTCTACAAGACGGCCAACAACGAGTTAGAAGCCTTCATCATCCCCGGCGACTTCGAGGGCGCCGCGATTGACGTCCAAGAAGACCCGCGCAATCCGTGGGTTGCTGCGAGCTCACTCGGCGGTGGCTGCCCGATCACGACCTGTGGCTTTGGCGGGCTGGATACGCCGTTTCCGGTGAACATCAACCAGAACGGGCAGAGCCTCAACGTCAGTGAGCTGCCCAACGGCGGTGGATATCACTTTCTACAGTCGATGGTTTGGGTACCCATCGGGCCTACCGTATATCCGCCTGGCAAGACCAAGGGCAGGACGTATGGTCAATTTTACGACTTTATCGCGCAGAGTATCGGCAGGACCCCGTCAAACTCCCTGGAAAACAGCGAATTCGGCGTGCGTTATTCGACCCTGCTGCCGATTGGCAACGGACTCCAGGCCAGCTTCATCTACTTGTACGAATTCCGCGATGCACGCGGTTCAGCTTGCACGAACTGCGGGCTGGGCATCACGGGCATACCGGGCACGGTTAAAGTTGGCCCGGGCGAGTTCATAGCCCCCACCCTTGTTCGCACGCCTCGTCCGGGTGTGGCCGTGGCCGGGACGCTTTTTGACGTTTCCGAGACCGACTATCGGCGCAACAATTTCTTCGGCGCGACGGGAACCTACTACGATAAAGACCTGACCGACATCGTGTACCGCTACGATGTGCTGTACCAGCCGGATCATGCGGTCGGCGTTCCGAGTTTCGTCAGCCCGACGGGATCGGCCTGGACCCAGTTTACACGCTGGATTATCGCGGGTGACCGTCCGACGTACATCCCCTGGTTGTCGAAGCAGCACACGTTCCTGACGGCTCAGTACACGCTGACGTGGCAGCCGGATCGTCCGACCGATGCGATGTTCGCCTCCCCCCAAGGCGGCAAGAACCGTGAGATTCAAAACGTAGCGTTCCTAGCGGCAACGAACTGGCTGATGAACGGCCAGTTGACGGCCCTCAACACGGTCGTGTGGGACATCGACGACAACGTCGGTTACCTCTCGACGACCAATGTTTACCGGTATTCACGAAACGTTCTGTTCGGGCTGAATTCCTATTGGTTCCTCGGACGCAGCGGCCGCTTCACGGATCCGGACCTGTTCAGCCGCTCGCAGCGTTTCAACGAACTCGAGTTCACCTTCACGTACGAAATCTAGAAGTCGATTGGACTGATCGGGCGGCTGTGGCGTATGCTACAGCCGCTTTCTTTTTTACCGGCAGGATGAGGACATTGCCGCGTCGAGCGGCCGGCGACGGCGTTTGTTTCGCCTCCATCTTCCACGCTGTCCGCGCATATCGCGATGAACGAGAACCCACAGACAGACTGGTACCTGGTTCGCACCAAGACCGGCAAGGAGCGCTGGGTCCGCGATCAACTCGCCAACGTGGTGCCGGAGGTGTTTCTGCCGATGCTCAAAGCGAAGGCGCCGCGATGGGGACGGATGGTGGTGTCGATAGCTCCGCTGTTTCCATGTTACGTGTTCGCCAGGTTCGATCTTCAGCGCCAGTACTTCGACGTAAAATATATGGCCGGAGTGCGCGCGATCGTGTCGGCGGGAATCGATCCGCTGGCGGTGCCCGCGGCGATAGTGTCGGAGATTCGCCGCCGCGGCGTGGACGACGTGATCGAAATACCCGATAAACCATTCGGCACGGGCGAGCGGGTGGTTGTGGTTGAGGGTCCCTTCCGTGGATTCGAGGCAATTTTTCAGCGTTATCTTTCCGGCGCGGAGCGAGTGGCGATTCTGCTCAGCGCCGTCGAATCGGGCGGGCTGCGCGTCGTGCTGTCAGCCTCGGCGGTCGCCAAAGATACCTGACAGACGGCGTCGCCGCGCGCACTCACAATTGTCCGCGCAACGCAGCAATTTGGGGACATAACGTAACAATCAGATCGCTGTCATCAATGCTACCGACTGGCGGCAGTAGCGGCATTGCGGCTGCCGCGCCCCGATGCAATAGTCGCCGAGACCGATCGCGGGAAAAGAGATGAATCGAGCACGAAAGCCGGTCCGGATTGTGCCCAAGGGATGGGGCCGCGAGGTATGGATCGCAAACGGCGATCTCTACTGCGGGAAAATTCTCGAAATCCGCAAGGGCAAGAAGTGCTCGTTGCACTACCACAAGCTCAAGACCGAATCGTTCTACCTGCGCAGCGGTAAGTTGATCGTGCGAATCAAGGAGTCGCCGGAAAGCGCCACGATCGAGGAGTTCGAATTGAGCGCGGGCGAATGCATGGACGTGCCGACCGGGCTGGTGCATCAGATGGAAGCGATCGAGGATGCCGAGCTGTTTGAATTTTCCACCCAGCACTTCGACAGCGATTCGCATCGGCTGGTGCGCGGGGACTGACTCCGGGACCGGCGCAAATCGATCGATGCGCCTGCCAAGGCGCGGCGAAATACGCCGCGCTTTTTTGGTTCGCGGCTGCGGGCTGTCTTTTGCGCTGCGGCGGAAGTGGTATATTATTCGGCACCGCCCGGCGCGGCGTCGCGATGGCAAAAGTAGCATTGATTACCGGCGTGACCGGACAGGATGGTTCCTACCTCGCCGAGTTTCTTCTGAAAAAGGGCAGCGAAGTGCACGGGATGGTGCGGCGCACTTCGAGTTTCGCCACGGGACGAATCGATCATCTGCGCAAGGGCTTCGGCCCCGGTTCCGAAGGTTTGCAACTGCACTACGGCGATCTCGGCGACGGCACCGGGCTTAGGCGAATCATCGAGCAGGTGCGTCCCGACGAGGTTTACAATCTCGCGGCGCAATCGCACGTGCGCATCTCATTCGATCAACCCGAATACACGGCCGACGTGGTCGGCCTGGGAGCGCTGCGGCTGCTCGAGGCGCTGCGCGATCACAACAAGCGCCGCGGGCGGGCGGCGCGGCTGTACCAGGCGGGCTCGTCGGAGATGTTCGGCAAGGTGACCGAGAGTCCGCAGTGCGAGACGACGCCGTTTCATCCGCGCAGTCCTTACGCGTGCGCCAAGCTGTATGCGCACTGGCAGACGATCAATTATCGCGAAGCGTACGGGCTGTTCGCGTGCAACGGAATCCTGTTCAACCACGAGTCACCGAGGCGCGGCGAGAATTTCGTGACGCGCAAGATCACGCGCAGCGCGACGCGAATCAAACTGGGCCTCCAGGAGAAGCTCGCACTGGGAAACCTGGACGCGCGCCGCGACTGGGGATTCGCCGGCGACTACGTCGAGGCTATGTGGCTGATGCTGCAGCAGGAGCAGCCCGACGACTACGTAATCGCCACCGGCGAGGCGCATCAGGTGCAGGAGTTTCTCGAAGTCGTGTTCGATCGCCTGAAATTGAAATGGCAGGATTACGTCGAGATCGATCAGCGATTTTTCCGTCCCGCGGAAGTCGATGTGTTGATCGGCGACGCCTCGAAGGCGAAGCGCCAACTCGGTTGGGCGCCCAAAGTGAAGTTCGAAAAGCTCGCCGAATTGATGGTCGAAGCGGATCTTGAACTTGCCGAACGCGAACTGCGCGGCAAGGCGCACTAGCAAATCCTGTTACCAACCAACTTGACCGACCAGGTACGGCTAGCCGGCGGCGCGCTTGACGGCGGCGGCTTCGAATTCGCGCTCGAGCCGCTCGATATTGGCCGCTGAGAGGCTGAAATATCCGGCTTCGGGATGATGGAAGACGACGGCGCTGACGGAGCTTTCGGGGTCCATCATGAAACCCTCGGTCAATTGCACGCCGATCGCATTCTTGTCGACCTCGAGCAGCCGGAACAGCGGCTTCTGATCTTCGAGACGCGGGCAAGCTGGATAACCGAACGAGAAGCGCTTGCCGCGATAATGCGCCTGCACGAGATCCTTGAGCGAGAGTCCCGGCGGGTCGCCGATTCCCCACATCTGGCGAATTTTCGCGTGCAGCAGCTCGGCAAACGCCTCGGCGCCCTCGAGCGCGAGCACCTGCAGGATATGCGAGCGCAGATAGTCGCCCTTGTTCTTCCAATTCTCCGCTAGTGCGCGCACGCCGGCACCGATGGTGGTGACAAACATGCACAAATAATCGGTGCGGCCGGAATCGCGCGCTGCGACGTAGTCGGCCAGGCACAAATGCGGCGCGTCGCTCTGGCGGCCAAAAGTGAACGACTCGAGCACCGTTTTGCCGTCCGGCGAAAAGATCATGACCGTGCGATCGCCGTCGGATTGCGCGGGGAAAAACTTGTAAACGGCGTTGGCAGAAATGTCCCCGCGCGCAAGAATCTGTTGCGCGACTTCCTCGACCCGATCGTGAAGTTCCCGCGCCTTCGAGTCGCCGGCCTCGAACGCCTCGACAAAGTTCTGAAACCCGAGATGCTTGGCGTAAAGACTCTTGGGATTGATGTACTCGAAAATCTCGCCGAGATCGTAATTGCGGATCGTATGAGTCTTCAGGTCGGGCGGTTTCGGAATCTCGACGTCGCGACGCACCGATGAAGTGCGAGGCGCCGCGTCCGCGCTCGCGTCGACGACCTTTGGCGCGGCCTCGAGCATCTTCCTGGACTGCTCGGCAAGCACGTGCTTCAGCGATTCGCGCCGTTCGAGGTCCATGATCTGATTCGCGAGGTCGAGCCCGTTCATCGCGTCGTTGGCGTAGGCGACCAGACCCTCATACTCGGGCGCGATTTTCATCCGCGTGAACCGGTTCGAGAGCGCGGCGCCGCCGACCAGGATCGGACAATCGATTCCCGCAGTCTTCAAGTCCTGCGCCGTCGCGACCATCATCTGCGCCGACTTCACGAGCAACCCGGACAGTCCGATCGCGTCGGGTCCGTGCTCGCGGAAGGCCTTGATCAGTTCCTCGGGCGGCACCTTGATTCCGAGATTGACGACCCGATAGCCGTTGTTGCTCAGAATGATCTCGACCAGGTTCTTGCCGATATCGTGGACGTCGCCCTTGACCGTCGCGAGAATAATCTTGCCCTTGGCCGCGCTTTCGGACTTCTGCATGTGCGGTTCGAGGTGCGCGACGGCTGCCTTCATCGCCTCGGCCGATTGCAAGACTTCGGCGACGATCATCTGGTTGGCGTTGAACAGCCGGCCAACCTCGTCCATGCCCTTCATCAACGGGCCGTTGATGATTTCGAGCGGTCCGCGGGCAGCCAGCGCCTCGTCGAGGTCTTCGGCCAGGCCGTCCTTCGAACCTTCGAGAATGTAGCGGGCAATGCGATCGTCCAGCGGCATCGACTTGCGATCCTCGGCCGTCACAGTGCTTTTGCGCGCGCGGAAATAGGCGGCAAATGCCGCGATTGGATCGTCGCCGCGCCACCAGATCAAATCCTCGGCGAGTTTGCGCTCCTCTTCGGGAATCGACGGATAGCGATGAAGTTTTTCGGAGTTGACGATCGCGAGGTCGAGACCCGCCTGCACGCAATGATAGAGCATCACGGCGTTGAGCACTTCGCGGCCCGCCTCCGGCAGGCCAAATGAGACGTTCGAGATGCCGAGGATCGTCTTGCAATTCGGCAGCGCCTGTTTAATCAGCCGGATGCCTTCGATCGTCTCGACGCCGGCGCCGATATAATTTTTGTCGCCGGTGCCGACCGGGAAGACGAGCGGATCGAAGATGATATCTTCGGGCTCGACGCCGTACTTTCCGGTGAGCAGCTTGAACGATCGCTCCGCCACCTGCAGCTTGCGATCGCGCGTAACGGCTTGCGCCTGCTGCTTGTCGTCGTCGATGCATCCGACCACGAGCGCGGCGCCGAAGCGGCGCGCCAGCGGCACGACCTTCTTGAAGCGATCTTCGCCGTCTTCGAGATTGATCGAATTGATCAGCGACTTGCCCGGTGTGCGCTTGAGCGACTCTTCGATCACGCGATGATCGGTCGAATCGATCATCAGGGGCACTTTGACTTTTTTGACTTCGATTTCGAGAAAGCGCGTGACATCCGCCATCTCGTCGCGATCAGGATCCTGCAGGCATACGTCGAGGATGTGCGCGCCGCGGCGCACCTGCACGCGTCCCACTTCGGAAGCTTCCTCGAACTTGCCGTCGGCGACGAGCCGCTTGAACTTGCGGCTGCCGAGCACGTTGGTCCGCTCACCGACGATCACGGGGCGCGTGTCGTTGTCGATGACCAGCGTCTCGATTCCAGAAACCACCGAGCGCCTGACGGTCGAGCGCTGTCGCGGACGCTTGCCCGCCACCGCTTGAACCAGCAGCCGGATATGTTCCGGCGTCGTGCCGCAGCATCCGCCGACCAGATTGACCCATCCATTTTCGGCAAAGCGCGCGATTTTCCCCGCGAGCATCGCGGGCGTCTCGTTGTAATGCCCTTCTTCATCCGGCAATCCCGCGTTGGGCACGCAGGCGACAAAGAATCGCGAGATGGCCGAGAGAGTGCGCAGATGATCGGTCATGAAGTCGGGGCCGGTGGCGCAGTTGAGGCCCATCCAGAGCAGGTCGCGATGCGCGAGCGAGGTGTAGAATGCCTCGATATCCTGCCCGCTCAGCAGAGTGCCCATCGTCTCGATCGTTCCCGACACTGCGACCGCGGGCGCGACGCCGAGTTTTTCGATCGCAGCCTCGATTCCGACCAGGCCGGCCTTGCAGTTCAGCGTGTCGTTGACGGTTTCGAGGAGCAGGATGTCGGCGCCGCCCTCGATCAACCCCTCGGCCTGCACCTGGTACCCGTCGCGCATCTGATCGAACGTGACGCCGCCGGTGACCGAGATGCTCTTGGTCGTCGGGCCCATCGAACCCGCCACGAAGCGCGGCTTGCCGGCGGTGCTGAATCGTGCGGCTTCCTCGCGGGCGAGAATCGCAGCGAGGCGGTTGAGCTCGCGCGCGTCCTGTTCGAGATCGTATTCGGCGAGCACGATGGGACTGGCCTGGAAACTCGCAGTCTCGATTATGTCGGCGCCCACTTCGAGAAACCCGTCGTGCATGCGGCGAATCAGCTCCGGCCGGGTGCGGACGACGTTCTCGTTGCAGCCCTCGTATCGAGAGCCGCCGTAGTCGGCGGCGCTCAGATTTTCGCCGAGCACGAAGGTGCCGAATGCGCCGTCCAGAACGAGGATTCGTTCGGCGAGCAACTCCTTGAGGAGCTTGATCCTGTGCGCATCGGTGGTCATTGTTGGATGCCCGCTTAAGATGCGGGCGGTAACGAACTAAGTTATCCTAGCGATGCAAGCCACGCAATTTTGCCCGATGCGCGTGCGTCCGCGCGGCGCATGGGCCGCAAACGGCTTCTCTCGATGAGCACAAACTCGCAATCGCAAGCACCGGGACGTCTCGTGCTGGTGACGGGCGGCGCGGGCTTTATCGGATCGCATCTGGTGGACGCGCTGGTCGCCGCCGGATTGCAAGTCCGGGTGATCGATAACTTCGCCACCGGCCGGCGCGAGTATGTGAACCGCGCGGCCGCGCTGGTCGAAGCCGATATCCGCGACGCGTCCTCGATCGGCGACGCCTTCGACGGTGTCGATACGGTGTTCCACGTCGCCGCGCTGCCGCGCATTGGGCTCTCGATCGCGAAGCCGGTCGAAACGCACATGACCAACGTGGTTGGAACGCTGAACGTGCTGATCGCGGCGCGCGACCGGAAAGTCCGGCGGGTGGTGTACTCGGGATCGTCGTCGGTGTACGGCGAGCAGGCGAAGATGCCGCTGGTCGAGACGATGACCCCGAATCCGCTCAATCCGTACGCGCTCCAGAAGTATGTCGGCGAGCAGTACGCGCGGATGTTTCATCGGTTGTTCGGGATGGAGACGATTACACTCCGCTACTTCGGCGTGTACGGTCCGCGAATGCCTGGCGAGGGCTCTTACATGCTGGCAATCGCAGCGTTCCTGAAGGCGCGGCGCGAGGGCCGTCCGCTCGAAATTCACGGCGACGGCGAGCAGACGCGGGATTTTACGCACGTCAGCGACGTGGTGTCGGCGAACCTGCTCGCGATGGACTGTGAAATTGCCGACGGGCGGGCGATAAACATCGGGCGCGGCGAGAATGTCAGCGTGAATCGGATTGCGGCGATGATCGGCGGCCCGACAGTCCGCCGCGCGGCGCGCGTCGGCGACATGCGCGATACGCTCGCGGATTGCGGCCAAGCCGAGCAGGTTCTTGGATGGCGCCCGCGCGTGTCGATCGAGGACGGGATCGCCGATTTGCTGAAGTGATCATGGCGAGGAGAAGTGTGCACTCGACGCAGACTGCGCTGCTTGGAAGGGACGAACTTAGGGGATAAAACCGCCGTATGACTAAAGAAGACCGATTTGTAGTGAATCCGTTGATTCGCTGGTTTAAGGAGCAAAAAGCGGATTGGACCCTTCACAAACCCTCACACGGCACTTCCGCTACGGGATGGGACATTGAGGCGAGTCGAAACAAACAAGACCTGCTCATCGAGGCAAAATACATTGCCGGCCCGGCCCTAGCCTCATTTGCGGGCTTGGTCACAGCCCCTTTGGCGAAACGTGCTCAACATTCCATGGTCAGGAAATACCGGAGTTGGTGCCATGGTGTCTGTTGGGCCATCGGTATTGAACCCCCCCGAAACATGTATCAGATTCTCTTCGACTACATGGCCCGGAATCCAAAGTTCTGGAAGCATTACGGTGAGGACCTCCGAATGAAGTACATCTTCTTCGTGCATGAGGGAGAGGTGACGAGGATTTCATTCACCGCTTTTTTACGCAAGACGAAACTGTACGGTGACCGCGCTGATGGTAAAACACTTGGGGTGCGGCGGCGGATCGCCGAGGATTTGATGAGCCCATATCTGAAACGCTCTGCCAGCGCAGCCGCACAGATATAGCGCACTACCCTCTGGGGCGGCATAGACAGTCAGAGTGCCGAACACCGACATCGACGACGTGGGATTGTTGAAGCGTATTTTACGAAACTGGGGCGTTTCGGACGACGTTTTCATCAATGTATGAAAGCTGACCGGAAAAGCGAGGGCCGATCGGGGATCCGACCGGCCCTCTTTGCGTGATTCGTTTTGTAGGCGGTCTACTCGAACATCAGGACCGTGCGGGCGACTTCTCCGGCCTTCATCGCGCGGAACGCCTCATTGACGTCCTCGAGTTTGCCGCGGCGCGTGATCATGTCGTCGAGGTCGAGCCGCCCCTGCTGATAGAACTCGATGATGCGCGGCATGTCGATGCGGAAGCGGTTCGAACCCATGAAGCATCCCTGGATGCGCTTCTCGAACAGGAAGGAGAACCCGTCCATTTCGACTTTCTGCCCGAGCGGAACCATCCCGACAATCGTGGCGACGCCGCCGACGCCGATCGATTCGTAAGCCTGCTCGGCCGCCAGCTTGAGCCCGATCGCTTCGAAGGAGTAATCGACGCCGCCGCCGCTGAGCGCGCGAATCTGGCTGACCGCGTCGCCCTTCGACGCATCGACGGCGTGAGTCGCGCCGAGCTTTTTGGCGAGTTCGAGCTTGGCGGGGAACTTGTCCACCGCGATGATCATTCGCGCGCCGGCGATGCGCGCACCCTGGATGATCGCGAGGCCGACTCCTCCCGCGCCGAAGACGGCGACGGTGGAACCCGGCGCAACTTTCGCGGTGTTAAGCGCGGCGCCGACGCCGGTCATCACGCCGCATCCGATCAGCGCGGCACGATCGAGCGGCACGTCGTTGCCAATCTTCACGAGCGCATTTTCGTGGACCAGCATCTTTTCGGCGTATCCCGACAGGTCGGCGAACTGATTGATCAGCTGGCCCTTCTGCGAGAGGCGCGGCGGGTCGCCGGGGGCGCGTTGGGTGGCCTCCTTGTTCGAGCAGAGGTTCGGATGGCCGGACATGCATTCCTCGCAGTAGCCGCAAAAGACCGACAGGCACGCGATCACGTGGTCACCGGGCTTAAGGTACGAGACCTGCGAGCCGACTTTCTCGACGACGCCGGCGGCCTCGTGGCCGAGGATCGCGGGGGTCGTCCAAAAGTACAGGCCGTCGACGAAATGAAGATCGCTATGGCATACGCCGCTGGCGACCGTGCGCACCAGGACTTCGCGGGCTTTGGGTTCGTCGATATCGACCTGCTCGATGGTGAGTGGCTGACCGGGACCGTGGAAGACAGCAGCTTTCATCTGGATTGCTCCTCTTTTCAGTGAATCCGCGCTAGTTGAACATCAGGACCGTGCGCGCGACCTCGCCGGCCTTCATGGCGCGGAAGGCCTCGTTGACGTCCTCGAGCTTGCCGCGGCGGCTGATCATGTCGTCGAGATTGAGGCGGCCCTGCATGTAGAAGTCGATGTAACGGGGCATGTCGATGCGGAAGCGGTTGGAGCCCATGTTGGAGCCTTGCAGCTTGCGCTCGGTCAGAAACATGTAGCCGTCGATTTCGACCTTCTGGCCGACGGGAATCATGCCGATCACGGTCGCGGTGCCGCCGGGCTTGAGCGCGTTGAACGCCTGCTCGGCGGCCTTCTTGAGTCCGATCGCTTCAAACGAGTAGTCGACTCCGGCGCCGGTCAGTTTTCTGATTTCATCGACGGGATCGCTGTTCGACGCGTCGACGGTGTCGGTCGCGCCCAGCCGCCTGGCCATCGCGAGCTTGCCCTCGAACATATCGACCGCGATTATTCTGCGCGCGCCCGCGATCCGCGCGCCCTGGATCGCGGCCAGTCCAACGCCGCCCGCGCCGAAGACCGCGACCGTCGAGCCGGGTTCGATCTTCGCGGTATTGAGCACCGCGCCGACGCCGGTGGTGACGCCGCATCCGATCAACGCCGCGCGATCCAGCGGCAGGTCTTCGCGAATCTTTACCACCGCATTCTCATGCAGCAGCATCTTCTCGCAGTAAGACGAGATGTCCAGGAACTGATAGACCGGCTTGCCCTTCTGCGAGATGCGCGGCTTGTCCTGGGGGTTGCGCTGCGTGGCGGCCTTGTTCGAGCATCGATTCGGATGTCCCGACATGCATTGCTCGCAGTTGCCGCAGAACACCGACAGGCAGCAGATCACGTGATCGCCCGGCTTCACGTAGGTTACCTGTTTGCCGACTTCTTCGATGATTCCGGCGGCCTCGTGGCCGAGCACCGCGGGCGCAGGGTAGGGGTAGAAACCGTCGACGAAATGCAGGTCGCTGTGGCATACGCCGCTGGCGACGGTCTTGATCAGGACTTCGCGGTCCTGCGGTTTGTCGAGTTCGACGTCCTCGATACTGAGGGGCAACTTGGGCCCGTGGAAAATAGCGGCTTTCATTCTGAGTGCTCCTTGAGTGTGGCGATAGTATTGGCACGCGCGGGCAACGAACAACGAAAAACGGAAAACGTCCTGCGCCGCGCGAGCGCCGTGGCGACTACCTTACTACCATACTGACGGCGCATTTCCAGTGCGGGAATTCGCGGCGCCGATGACAGGACTACGGAAACATCGCCGGACGGGCTGTGCCCGCGAACGGAACGCCCTCGAGCCGGGCGGCAGGTGAGTCCGCGCGCGCGTACAGCCGGGCCTTGTCGTCGCCATAGATGAGCCGCCAATCGCGCCGGGAATCCATCAGCTTTACGGCCGGCGAATCTCTCTCGATCAAAACGAAATCATGCGGATACGCCGCCAGCGTATGCGATCCGCCGGCCATGTTGTTGGCGAGATCAAGGTAGTCCCGGATCACTGCGGGAGGATAGGCCAGGTCATAGCGGCTGTCGATGAAGACTTTCATGCCCGGCGCGCCATGCCAAATGACGTACTGACCCCATGAGTACTGCGTCAGCACGTTTCTCGTGAACCGGTGGTTGTTCATGAAGTTGACGGCATCGGCAGGATTGTCGGATGCGTCTATGCCGGGCGACAGAATTCCGCTATGCCGCGCGAACCCGATGGCGACGACTGCGATCAGGATTTCAATGACCAACCGACCTGCCCGCGGCATCGCACGAACGCTCGCAGCGCGGGCGGCGGCGGTGGCCTCGCGCGGCCGCAGCAACAGGCCCAGGTGGTTCGCGAGCACAGGAGCGATAGCAATCGCCGCAATCGGGATGTTGCGGACGGCCGCGAAGGCTGCCGCAAGCATTACGGCGGCGACCGCGACCAGCGTCGTGTCGCCACCTTTCGGTGTGAGAACCACCGATACGACTGCGGCGGCAAAAAAGAAAAGCACCACGACGAAATACTTCCTCTCGATGCTCCCGCTTTGCGCGGTCGTCAGAGTAGCTATCAGCGGTTTCCAATCCACAATCGCGTAATGCGTCATCGGATTCAGGATCGAATGGATCAGCGTGTACCAGGTGTCGCGCGCCGGCGGGATCAGGAACGTGCACAAAGTAGATGCGGCGGCGGCAGCGGTAATCGCAATAATGCCAAGCCCGCGGCGCGGACCGTGGCCCGCCAGGATGTCGGATACCACGGTCGTTGCGGCATACACGCCCATCGCGACGAGGCCTATGAAGAATCCGCCGTGGAGATTGCTCCAAACCGCGACGATCGGGATCGCAACCCATAGCGGCGCCGAACCGCGCCAATTGTGACGGGTAAGCAGCGCGATGATCGCCGCCAGCGCGATGAAATCGAAAAGTTGCGGCCGAAACTGCATCACCGGCGCCAGGATCAGCGCCACGACCAGCAGGATTGCCGCCTGCACGAACGCTGGCGCCACCGCTTCGGACTCAGCGAGAACAATAAAGCAGATAGTGCCGGCCGTGCACGTGAACTTGAGCAGCTTCAAGCCGAACGGGCCGAACTTGTCGAACATGGCGGCCATGAGGACTTCGCTCAACCATTCATGACGCAGCCACAGGAAGCCCGGCGCCGAATACGAATAAGGATTGCCGCGCGGCAGCGAGCCATGAGCGAGCAGCTCGCGGCCCCACAGAACGTGCCCCCATAGATCCGGATCACTGAGCTGGCGTGCGTCCGCGACAACGATCGCGAACAGGATCAGTGCCGGGGAGTAGCGCAACAGCGAGACGCGGGCGGGACCGGCGGCCACCGGGCTCATCGCAGTTTCACCTTCGCAGCACCGTTACGCCGCGCAGCCGCGCGACCACATCCGGATATTCCTTTCTATATGACCGGGCGGCACGCGGCGCGAGGTTCTGATCGCCAAGAATCAACACGGCAGCCGCTGATGCTGACGCGTCATAGCGAACCGCGCGATTGAATTGATCGGCGGGAAGATAATATCGGATCACTTCGATCGCATACGCCGGAACAATAGTCATGACGTCGCCCGGCTTGAGCGCGGAGGAGGCCGCCGCAATTGCTTCGCGATACTGCGCGTCGTGCGGCTTGCGGTCGTACGAAACGATATGGCCGACCGAGAATGCGACTGCGAGCACCAGCGCCCCGACGCGGATGAGATCGCTCTGCAACTCGAATATCCCCAGCGCGACGAGGATGAAAAATGGAACGAAGCACGACAGCGCGTAACGCTCGACGAACACCGGCGCAATCGTGTACGACGCTGCCACCATCATCAGCGGTGGCGCCCACATCCAGAGGAGCGCGAAGCCGACGGCATCGCGCGCGCCGCGGCGCCATCCGCGGACCGCACCCCAAATCGCAAGCGCCGCGAGGATCGGGAACGCGAAGCTGCCGGTTGCTTTATTGAATAGCGCGAAGGGCGCGTATACCGCCGGCGGCTTCCGCCATCCGCCGACGCTCCCGGCCGAAGCCGTGCGCAGAGATGAAAGAAGTTTCGGCACGAGAATCAATCCTGCCGCCGCGAGCAAAATCGCAAGCGTCCACGCTCGCCGCGCGTTCGCATGGTCAGGGCGCCATCGCGCGCGCACGACTACATTCAGCAGCCACAGGCCTTCAGTCGCTGGCACCAGCAATCCTGCGAAGTTCGAGGCGATCGCAATTGCCGTCAGCAGCACGACCGCCGCGTAGTTCGCGAGGCCGCCGACGCGAAACGCGCGGATGAACATCGCTACTTGCGCGAGAATCGCCGCGAGCATCAGCGGATACATCCGCGCCTCGCGCGAGTACTTGATCGTGACGAGGTTCACGGCAAAGACCAGCGCGGCGAGCCCCGCAACTATCCCGATGTCGTCGCGGGTCAGCGCCGATTCTCCTTCAGGCCCGAGTGCGAACAGTTCGCATACGACAAGATAAACCAGCAGTATCGACACGACGCCCAGGGCCGCCGACATCGCGCGCATCGCGGCCACGCTGGAGCCGAAAAGTGCGATCCATCCATGCAGCATCAAGTCATGTATCGGCAGCTCGCCGGGATTGAGCGCTGGTTGGCGCGCGATCACTTCAGCGGCGGTCGGCGCGGAGGCGGCCGCCCATGACGCGCCCTCGTCCGGCGACATCTCGAGCGCGCCGAGATTGTAAAAGCGCAGCGCGCCGCCCGCGGCGAGAGCGACGATGAGCAGGATGAGACTTAGCGCACGGGCCGAAACGATCGGGCGGGATGTCGTTTGATCGTGCGGATGATCGCGTGGTTGATCGCGCTCGTCGGCTTTGGATACGGCCGTCGTCAGAGACCCTTCCTTAGCTGCGGCGCCGGGCGAAAGCCCACCGTGCGAGCCGCCGGAATCGTCATTGGCGCGTTCGTGCGTGGATTGAAGCCGGCGCGTGCGCGGCGCCGGCGCACGGAAAAAGTGCCGAAGCCGGGCACCCAGAAGCGCTTGTCCTTGCGAATCGAGCGCGCAATTTGTTCGAATGCCAGGTCCAAGGTAGTGGCGACCAGCTTTTTGGGCTGATCGGTGGACCGCGCGATCGTATCAATCAATTCCGCTTTGGTCATCGACGAGGACCTCCAGCGATTTTCTATAGCTGAAGTGCGCGCGGAGCCATAGCCGCAGGTGGTTCGATTTGATTGCGCTCGATCCACCCGTCGATTGCCGCCAGCGCACGCGTACCCATCTCGATTTTCTTCTGACGGCCTCGCGCACGGATCTTCAAATCAGGCATCAGGCCGTAGTTCGCGTTCATTGGCTGGAAGTCGCGCCGCGTGGGATCGGTGATATACGCGACCAGCGATCCGACTGCGGTCTCGCGCGGTGGAACGATCAATTCGCGATTCATAACCAGGTTCGCGGCGTTGATTCCCGCCAGCAATCCCGCGGCGGCGGACTCGACGTAGCCTTCGACCCCGACCATCTGGCCGGCCAAAAACAAATCGTCGCGCGCCTTGAGCTGGAGTGTGGGACGGATCAGGCGCGGCGAGTCGACAAACGTGTTGCGATGGATCGAGCCGAGGCGCACGAACTCCGCCTTTTCCAGTCCGGGTATCATTCGCAGCACGCGGCGCTGCTCCGGATAAGTCATCTTGGTCTGGAATCCGACCATATTGTACAGGCGGCCGGTGGCGTCGTCCTGTCGCAGCTGCACGACCGCAAACGGCCGGCGCCCGCCGCGTGGCTCTGTGAGCCCAACCGGACGCATCGGACCGAACGCGAGCGTCATCGGGCCGCGGCGCGCCATTTCCTCTATCGGCATGCATCCCTCGAAATAAACCGGCTTCTCGAACGGGTGCAGTTCGATTTTTTCAGCCGCCACTACCGCCGCGACGAAGGCCTCGTACTGAACCGCGGTCATCGGGCAATTGATGTAATCATCGCCGCCCTTGCCGTAGCGCGAGGCCTTGAACGCCACGTCCATGTCGATCGAATCGGCGGCGACGATTGGCGCGATCGCGTCGTAGAAATATAAGTTGCGCGGACCGATCAGGAGGTTCAGCGACTCGCCCAGCGCCGGGCTGGTTAGAGGACCGGTGGCGAGAATTGTCAGACCGGCGGGTATCTCCGACGCCTCGGCGCGTGAAATCTCCACCATGGGATGCTGCTCGAGCGCCGCGGTGATGGCGCGCGAGAAGTCATTGCGATCGACGGCGAGTGCGGAACCCGCCGGCACCCGCGCGCGATCGGCGGCCGCAATCACCAGCGAGCCGAGCCGGCGCATCTCTTCTTTCAGAACGCCGACTGCCGTTTCCATCGAATCGTTGCGGAGCGAATTCGAGCACACCAGCTCCGCAAAATCCGCCGTCCTATGCGCTTCGGTCATTTTGACCGGCCGCATCTCGACGAGCCGCACCGCGATACCCCTGCGCGCGAGCTGATAGGCAGCCTCGCTGCCCGCGAGTCCCGCTCCGACAACGGTTACCTGGCTTTCACGAAAAGCTTGCAGGCGGGAAGAATCTGACACAGCGAAACAGCGAAACGGAGGCTCTACGCGGGAGGCGTCGAGGCCGGCGCAGCGGCGGGCTGCTCGACGACCGGAGCGGGAGCTTTGTAGCCGCATTCCTTGTTGGCGCATTGCCAGGTGATGCCGGTGCGCTTCAAGTTCTTCTCGACCATATAGTTTGCGCCGCAAGACGGGCATGGATGCGGGACGACTTTGTCCCAGGCTGCGAATTTACATTTCGGATAGCGGCCGCATCCGTAGAAAATCTTTCCGCGGCGGCTGCGACGCTCGAGGATTTCGCCTTCCTTGCATTCCGGACACGCGACCCCGGTCTTCGCCGGCGCCGACTGAAGGCGCTTGATTCCGTCGCAGTCCGGATACCCGGAGCATCCCAGGAATTCGCCGAAGCGTGAGCGCCGCTTGACCATCGGCTTGCCGCACTTCTCGCAGACCTCGTCGGTGGGCACGGGCGCCGACGGAGCCTTGAGCGTGATATTGCCCTGGTCGTCGCGCGCGATCTCCCCGGTGTTGGTGCATTTGGGGTAGTTCGAGCAGGCGACGAACTCGCCGTTGCGTCCCCATTTGATCACCATGTCTCCGCCGTCGAGCTCGCATTTGAGCCCGGTGGGCAGGCCCTTGCGCTTGACCTCGGGCATTTTCTGCTTCGCCTCGGCAAGGTCCTTCGCGAACGGGCCGTAAAAGCGCCGCAGCGTCTTCACCCAGTTCTCGGCGCCCTCTTCCACCTTGTCGAGATCCTCTTCGAACTGCGCGGTGAAGCCGGATTCCAAAATGTCGGGAAACGCCTTGACCAGCATGTCGTTGACGACCCGCCCGAGCGATGTCGGACGCATCCGCTTGCTCTCGTCTTCTTCGACGTACTCGACCCTCAGAATGCTCGTCATGATTGCGGCGTACGTCGAGGGACGCCCTATCCCCTGCTCTTCGAGCTCCTTGATGAGCGTGGCTTGCGTGAAGCGCGGCGGCGGCTGCGTGAAATGCTGCTCCGGGTCCAGCCCCAGCAATTTGAGCGTCTCGCCTTCGGTGAGCAGCGGCAAGGCGCCTTCTTCGTCATCGCCCGACGTATCGTCCTGGCCTTCGATATACACGCGCATGAAGCCGTCGAACTTCATCACTTGCCCGGTCGCGCGGAAGATGGCGTCGGCCGATTCGATGTCCACGGTCGTGCGGTCGTACACCGCCGGCGTCATCTGGCTCGAGACGAAGCGATTGTAAATCAGCGTGTAGAGCGCGAGCGCATCCTTGTCGAGGTAGCGGGCGATCGACTCGGGGTCGCGCTCGACGGCGGTCGGGCGAATAGCTTCGTGAGCGCCCTGCGCCTGCTTGCCGGATCGATAAAAGTTCGGCTTGTCGGGAACATACTCTTTGCCATAGCGCGAGCCGATATGATTGCGGACGGACTCGAGCGCCTGATCGGAAACGCGCGGCGAGTCGGTGCGCATATAAGTGATAAGCCCGACCGCGCCCTGCTCGCCAAGCTCGACGCCCTCGTACAGCTTCTGCGCGATCTGCATCGTGCGCCGCGGCTGAAAGTAGAGCTTGCGCGAGGCCTCCTGCTGGAGCCGCGAGGTGATGAACGGGGGTGTCGGACTGCGGCGGACTTCCTTGCGCTCGACACTTTTGACTTTGAAGGGCGCGGCCTCGACCGCCGCCATGATCGCGCGCGCCTCGGCCTCGGGCAGCTTGCGGGATTTATTGTCGATGCGCTTGTCTTTGTAGCTGGAGAGCCGGGCCTTGAACGGCGGAGGATTCTTGCCTGAAAGGCGGGCGTCGAGCGTCCAGTACTCTTCGGCGCGGAATGCCTCGCGCTCGCGTTCGCGATCGACGATGATTCGCAGCGCAACCGATTGCACGCGCCCGGCGCTGATCCCGCGCTTGACCTTGTCCCACAGCAGCGGACTTATCTTGTATCCAACCAGCCGATCGAGCACCCGGCGCGCCTGGTACGCGTCGAACAGGTTGTGATCGAGGTTCGAGGGATTGGCAACGGCCTCCTTGACGGCGGCGGGTGTGATTTCATGGAGCAGTACGCGACGGACGTTGGACTTGGTCTTGCCAAGATGTTCGGCGATATGCCACGCGATCGCCTCGCCTTCGCGGTCGGGGTCGCTGGCGAGGTAGATGTTTTCCTTGCCCTTGGCGGCGCTCTTGATCTCGCCGATTACCTTCTCTTTGCCCTTGATTACAACGTAGTCGGGCGCGAAATCGTGCTCGACATCGACACCCAGCTTGCTTTTGGGCAGGTCCACCACATGGCCGACCGAGGGCATGACCTGGTATTCGCTGCCGAGGTAACGCTTGATGGTTTTCGCCTTTGCGGGCGATTCGACGATTACGAGATTTTTTGCCACCGATCTATCCGCCTCCAGCTCCCGTTCCCGCCTTTCCCAAGGATGCAGGTTCCGTGCGAGGGGCGATCCCCCGACGTTCGCAGGAGTTACACCCTGCCAGACTTATGCAAGCGAGAAAAGCTTCCCCGGATGCTGGGTAACGCGGCCCTCAAGTTCCAGTTCCAGCAATAACCTAAGCACGGTTTGGGCATTTAGCCCGGAGGACTCGATTATCGAATCAACATGGAGCCTTTCGGATTCTTTTAGATTCTCTAAGATTGTCGTAGCGTCAGTTGCTATTTTGAGAGCCTTGGCGCCTTCGACCGAGTCGGCAATGGGAGAGACTTCAGCTCTCGTGTCGGACGTTGCCTGCGTCGGAGCCCGTTCTACAGGCTCGTTAGGCAGGCTGCGGGTCGCCACTGGCCGGCTGGCCATCTGAGGCGCCAGCTCCTCGATCACGTCCTCGACGCATTCGACCAGCTTCGCGCCGTCCTTCAGCAGGCGATTGCTGCCTCGCGTTTTGCCGGAAAGCGGACTGCCGGGGACGGCGAACACCTGGCGATCCTGTTCGAGCGCCATTCGCGCCGTGATCAGCGAGCCGCTCTTTTCAGCCGCCTCGACGATTACGACGCCCAGGCATAGACCCGACAGGATGCGGTTGCGAGTCGGAAAGTTCTCCGCCAGCGGCTGCGTTCCAATCGGGAGTTCACTGATGAGGGCGCCGCCGCCCGCGAGGATCGCTTCGGCCAGCTTGCGATGCTCGGCGGGATAGATGACGTCAACGCCGCATCCCAGCACGGCGAATGTTTTGCCGTGCGCGTCGAGCGCTCCCTGATGCGCCTCGCCGTCGATTCCACGCGCCAGGCCGCTCACTACAGTGAAGCCCTTGGCAGCCAGCTCGAGGCCGAGCCTCTGCGCCATCCGCCGGCCGATATCGCTGGCCGCGCGCGCGCCGACGATTGCGATGCAGGTGGGATCGCCGAGCTGGGCTGTGCCGCGCACGAACAGGAACGGGGGCGGATCGGCGATTTGGCGCAAATTTGGCGGATAGTCGGCGTCAGTCCATTTGACGAGGCGCGCGCCGATGTTCGGCAGCTCGCACAGCTCTTTCTCGAGCGGCTCGAAGTCGCGAAATTCTGCGATATTGCGCGCGGTGTTGCGCGGCACGCCGGCGGCCGCGATCTCGTCGGCATTGAGCTGGAATATTTTTTCGGGGGCGCCGAACTTTTCGATCAGCAGCTTGCAGGTTCGCGGACCGACTCCGCGAGCACTTCTCAATGCGAGCCAATAAACGTCTGGTGACGGCATCGCGCACCACCCGCGACAATCGCGCGGCTGCCCCTCGATGGACAGCCCGCAACTTCGCGCCGTGATATAAATAAGTTGTTCTTAACGCCGAAGATTCGCAACCTGATCATCAAAGCGGCGTATTCCCAGGACGGCCGCCGCAGCGAGCACCCGCGGCCGCGTTTTATTGACCGTGCGAAAGGAATCGCATAAGTTAAGCGTAACCGTTTCATCTGCTAATATTACATATTGGCCGTCGTTTTTTTGACGGTTGACGGAGGACGAGGTATTGGGCGCTACAGCACTTGCAACGAGGGATTTCGCCAGAATGTCCGCAAACGAGAAGCAGATTCTCATCTTTAGCTTCTATCGCGATGCCGAATTGCGGGGGGCGCGCTTGCTCTTCAATCTCCTGGGACACATGAAAGACGGCGAGTCGCTGCTCAAGATGACGGCTCATCTCGCGGACGAAACGCGCCATGCTTATCTATGGACCAAGCGAATCGCGGATCTGGGCGGCGCTCCGGTCCTTATCGACGACGGCTACCAGCGCCGGCTCGGACTTCGCACCGGCGTGCCCAAAACGATTCTCGATCTGCTCGCATTGACTGTCGTGGTCGAAGAGCGCGCGCAAAGCCGTTACAACGCGCATATCGCGCTGCCCAACGTCGATCCGGAGACGATGGAAGTCCTGCGGTCCGTCATGAAAGACGAACCGTGGCATCTGTCGTGGATCGAAAAGGAAATGCACGAAATCGCCAGGCAGCAGGGCAACGAAGAGCAGGCGGAAAAGGCGCTCGAGCGCTACCGGACGATCGATCGCGAAGTTTACGCCACGCTGGCCGCGGACGAAGCCGAACTGCTGCGCGCGTAGCCGCGTGGGCGGCTAACCCGATCATTGTGCATTCATCACGCGGTGTGCGATAACCCTTCGGTGCGGCGCGCGGCAAGCGCGGCATTCAATTCCAGGCGCATCGCCTCGGCGTACTCGGCGGCAGCCTCGCCGGGCTTGCCGCCGTCCCTTTTCTGATACGCGTACATCAGGCTTCGGCTCGCATTCACGATGCACCCTGTACCGTCCGTGCGCGCCGACGCGACCGCGTCTGCCGCCGACGCACCTTGCGCGCCATATCCCGGCGCCAGGATCGTCGCGGCCGGCATCAATTCGCGCGCGCGCCGCGCATGCTCGGGATAAGTCGCGCCGACTACCGCGCCGACGGGGCTGAGACCGCTGGCGCCGGCGAGAACGTAATCGGCGCCCCATCCGTTCACGCGCGCCGCAACCGACTCCCATAGCGGACGCCCTGATGCGCTCAGATCCTGAAATTCCCCCGACGAGGGATTCGACGTCCTCACCAGCACGAACACCCCGCGGCCGTCTCTCACCTTCGCGAGAAACGGCATCAGCGTGTCGCTGCCCTGGTACGGGTTGACGGTCACGGCGTCGCAACTGAAGTCGCCATCGCCCAGAAAAGCCTCGGCATAGGCAGACGACGTCGTGCCGATATCGCCGCGCTTCGCATCCGCGATCGTAATCAAGCCGAGCCGCCGGGCCAGCTTGACGACCTCACAAAACGCGCGCATCCCCTCCAGCCCGCGCGCTTCGTAAAACGCCAACTGCGGCTTGACCGCGACCGCAGAGCGCGCGCACGCCTCGACGATTTCGCAGCAGAAGCGCGCCAGAGTGTAACCGCGCGGGATTCCGGGCGCGCCCGGCGCATCGAGCTGGGGATCGATGCCGAGCACCACGACGCTCTCTTTGAGACGCGACGCTTGTGCAAGGCGATCGGCAAAATTCATCGCGCGGATTATCGCATACTGCGGCCCGCACGTCACATCGGGTCGTTGCGTTTTCGCGTCCGTCGCGGGCATCCTTTTGGGACGGCAACGACAGGAAAAAACCGGCATGAACAACCTGACTATTGTCACCAAGCTCCGTTTTATGGCCGCGCTGGCGCCGGTGATTCTGTTGCTGGCAGCCGCGCTGATTGCAGGCGCGTTTCACGTCTTCGGGACGGCGCCGGGGGATATCTACGAGAACGAGTATGCGGCGGCGCGCGCGGCCGAGGGGATGGAAAACGCACTTTACAAGATGGATTGGGGACGCACGCAATCCGACGCATCTCAAATCGTGCTCGATCAGCAGCGTGGCTTCATTTCTGAAATCGAGATCGCACGATCGCATATCGGAAGCCGCGAGCAGGCCGAACGGATCGAGAAAATCGCCAACGACGCACGCCCGCTGTTCGACGCGCTGCGCGCGGCACAGCCGGGCGACGACAGCCTCGCGCCGCGCCTGCGCGATCTGGAAGGGACGGTGGCGGATTTGATGAGCCTTGATGACGCGGCTTTGATCGCGGTCGCTGCCGGCGCCGAATCGCAGGCGCGCATCATGATTGCGATCACAATTGTGGGACTGGTCGTCGTCCCGTGGATTTGTTTCGTCGTGATCGCGCGCCTGTCCGGCGGTCTCTACACCGAACTAAAGGAAATGCGCCGCCGCGTAGACGCGCTCGCCGAGCGCCAACCAACTCCGTGCGACGAAGCGCGCGCGCTTGACGAATCGCTGTCCAGGCTAGGCTTCCCAAAACCGAACCCAATGCTCGCCGAGTAGCCCGGCGCGCAATCTTACCGCTTCTTGCGTTTCGCGACTGCCTTGGCCGTCGTCTTCGCTCCACCGTCGGGCAGCACGATGTCGAGGCTGCGCCACAGGTACCATGCCGCCGCGGTTCGGTACGGACGCCATCGCTCGGCGTGCTTGAGCAGGCGCTTGCGATTGGGCCGTTGGCGCATCCTGTAGTGCCGCATGACTGCGTTCTGGACGCCGAGATCGTCGGCCGGCATCACGTCGGGCCTTCCCAGGTTGAACATCAGGAAGATTTCAGCCGTCCACTTGCCGATTCCCTTCACCCGCGTGAGATCGGCGATGATCTCCTCGTCGGTCATTCGATGGAAGCGATGGAAGTTGAGCTTGCGGTCTCGAACGTGCGCGGCGAGGTCCTTTATGTAGAGCGCCTTCTTTTCCGAGAGGCCCACGCTGCGCAGTTCCGAGTCGGTTTTGGCCATCACTTGCTCCGGCGAGGGAAATTCCACGCCGGGGAACAAGCCGACAAAGCGGCCGTAGATCGCGTTGGCCGCTGCCCCCGCAAGCTGCTGGAAAATGATCGTCCGCGCCAGTGCCTGGAAGCGCTCGCGGCGCGGCTGGATTCCAAGCGCACCGACCTCGGCAATAATCTGTGCGAGGACCGGGTCGGCCTTGCTAAGATGCATCCGCGCCTGGCGCGCGTACGGGACTCTTTCAGTTGGCATCGGATTAAAACCGCGGTTCGCCGAATCTTGCACGCCTGCTAAAGTCGTTCAATCTGTCCGATGAGCGAAGACACACGACTCCCGATGCGCCCCGACAACCTTGCGCCGCGCGATGAGATCCCGGCGCCTCGCGCGACACCGTTCTGGCGCAAGGCGATTCCGTACCTCGGGACGATCGTGATCTTTGCGCTGATCTTCTGGCGCATCCCGATTCGCAAAGTCGAGCAAGCGCTGTCGCAGGTGCCGGTGCTCAAATTCCTGGCGGTGTTCATGCCGTACTCGCTGTTTTACTGCGCGATCGATTCGGCCTGTCTCACCTGGGTCGTACGGCGCTTCAACGCGCGGATGCGCTATCGAGACATCCTGCCGATTCGCGCGAGCATGTACGTGCTGGCGCTGATTAACACCAGCCTCGCCCAGGGCGGCGTCGCGTATTACTTGCATCGCAAAGCCGGAGTCAGTTTCCTGAGCGCGCTCAGCTCAGTGCTTTTCATCGCGATGCTCGAAATCTACCAACTCTTTCTGTTCTCGACGCTCGGGGTAATCTTCTACACGCCGGTCGGCGACGCGCAGGTAAGAATAGTTGCGATACTTCGCGTTGTGTACATCGTGGCGTGGGCGATGCTGGCGGGAATCATCACTTTCTTCGCGATTGCCCGGCGCAGCACGCCGATCCGGAACTGGGTCGAGACCGGAAGGGCGGGCGCATTGCTGGCGACTTTTATCCAGGCGCGCCCTTTAGACTACCTGGTGGTGCTGGCGATCAAGGCGCCGACCTTCCTCGCCTCGGTCGTCGCGCAATATTATGCGCTGGCGCTGTACGGAATCGCGGTTCCGTTCGTGAAGCTGATGCTGTTTCTGCCGCTGGTGTTCCTGGCTGCCGCGCTGCCGATCGCGGTGGCTCATCTCGGGACCAGCCAGGCGGCGTGGCTGTTGTTCTTCTCGGGCAACGCATCGGCGGCGAAGATCGTCGCCTACAGTCTCGCGGCGCAACTCACCTTCATGCTTTGCAACGCGCTGATCGGAATGGTGTTCCTGCCGCGCGCCAGCCGCGAACTGACCGCGCTTCGCGCCGAGACCGCAAGCACGTCAGCAACCGTGTGAGACTCATCGCTCGTTAATCCGGGTGCGGGGAGAGCCAGACGTGCTCGAAGCGCGTCGGGCGCATCGGATTGATCACGTAATCGTGCACCCACGGCTGGCGGATTATGTAAGTCACCGGGTAGTAGAGAAAAACCCACGGCGCGTCGGCGACGATGATCTTCTCGGCCTGGTCGTAAAGCCCGTAGCGCTTCTTCATGTCGGCTACGGGCTCGGCTTCATCAAGCAGTTGCTCGACTTCGGGGTTGGAATAAAAGCTGTCGTTGTTGGAACCCCACTGAGCGCGCGAAAGCAGCGCCCCAAGAAAATTCTCGGGATCGGGGAAATCAGCCTCCCACCCCTGCATGAACGATTGCACCGTATGCGGCTGGCGAATCGCTTCGAGAAACGGCCCCCACGCGATCGGTTTCAGCCTGGCGCGGATACCGAGCGGCGCGAGATCCTGCTGTATCGATTGCGCGAGCATCAGGATGGTCTGATCGGCGCGCATCCAGATTTCAAACTCGAAGCCGTGTGCGAGATGCGCTTCTTCGAGCAGTGCGCGCGCCTTCGTCGGGTCATAGTCGTAACCCTTGAGATCGGGGTCGTAGCCGGGCAGGTTCGGGGGCATGACGCCGCGCGCGACGATGCCGCGTCCGTTCAAAATTGCGATCAGCTTGTGGCGGTCAATTGCGTAACTCAGCGCGCGGCGCACGCGAACGTCGGTAAACGGCCACATCTGACAGTTCATGCCGAGGTAGCGGGTGGTGACCGTCGTTTTCGCCAAGGTCAACTTTCTGAACGCCGGAGTCTTCATGACGTAGGGAAACTCGGCCGGCGGAATATCGACCACCGCGTCGATTTGGCCCGCATCGAAGCGCAGCCATTGCAGCTCCTGGCTCACGCCGACCGACTCGACGATCGCGTCGAGATGCGGCAACGGCTTGGCGAAGTAATAGGGATTCTTCACCAGCACAAGGCGTTGCCCGCCAATCCAATCGCGCAGCATGAAGGCGCCGCTGCCAACCACGTGGCGGGAAAAATCGTCGCCCCATTTCTCCGCGACGTCGCGCGGGATAGCCGACGCAAACGGCATCGCGAGCTTGTGCGCGAAGATCGGGTCGGGTGCGCTCAAATGGAAAACGATTGTCGAATTGTCAGGCGTGTCGATGCCGCTCACGTGCGGGTTGCGATGCGCGGCGAAATCGGCCGAGCCCGCGATACCGCGGTAGTACTCCATCCCTCTCGAGCGCGTGGCGGGATTCAGCACGCGTTCGATTCCGTAGCGGAAGTCGCCGCTGGTTACGCTTCGTCCATCGGAAAAACGGGCGTCGGCGCGCAGGTGAAAGGTAAAAGTCGTCGCGTCGGGCGAGCTTTCCCACGCGGTTGCGATATCGGGTTCGAGTTCGATATTGCCGTCGCCGTAGCGCACGAGGGTGTCGAAAATTGCCTGCTCGAAAGTCCAGGAAACGGTGTCGTATCCCGCGGCCGGGTCCAGCGTCGGTATGTCGTCGGCATCCGCAAGCCGGATTACCATCGCGTGCGGCGGTAAGTTGAGCGGGGGTGGTCCGCCGCCGCATCCCACGGCAAATGCGATCTCGATCGCGAGGAGCAACAGCGCGATGCGCGCCGGCTTGAGTCTTCGACGCATCATTGCGAGCGCCGGCGCAAAAATCCGTAGCCGAGCAGATTGAAGCTCAGCACCGCGTAAAAGATCGCCAGACCGGGAAAGGTCGCCAGCCACGGCGCCGTGCGGAAGTAAATCGTCGCCTCTTCGATCATTCGGCCCCAACTCGGCGTTGGCGGCGGCACGCCCAGCCCGAGAAAGCTGAGCGCCGCGTCGAGCAGCAGGGTGTCGGAGGTTCTGAGCGCCGCCATCACGACGATTATCGGCAAGACGTTGGGCAGGATATGCAGGGCGATCAGCCGGCGCGACGGCGCACCCAGTGCCTTGGCGCCGACCACGAAATCCCGCTTGGACATCGCAAGCGTTTCCGCCCGCACCACGCGTGCGATCGACGTCCATGAAACGAGCCCGATGACGATGAAGATCGTGCGCAAACTCGGTCCCAGCACCGCTACCAGCGCCATCGCGAGCAGCAGCGGCGGCAAGGACAGCATCAGGTCCGTGAAGCGCATCAGAAGAAAATCCACTGCGCCACCGAAGAATCCCGAGCACAGGCCGATCGCGATGCCGATGGTCATCGTGACCGCCATCGCGGCGACGCCGACGGTGAGCGATATTCGGGCGCCGAAGATGATGCGCGAGAGCACGTCGCGACCGAGTTCGTCGGTGCCCATCGGGAATGCGAGTGTGGGCGCGCCGGGATCGCCAAAGGTAGGCGCGACGACGATTGTCGGATCGTGCGGCGCCAGCATGGGCGCAAAGATCGCGACGATCACCAGCACGGTGACCATCGCAGCGCCAACGGTTTCGAGCGTGACGAGGCGGCGGATATTCATCCGGTCTCCGCCAGCCGGATGCGCGGATCGAGCCACGCGTAAAGCAGGTCCACCAGCAGGTTGACGACCACAATCAGCAACGCGGAGAACAGCACCGTGCCCATGATCACCGGGATGTCCAGATTGAAGATCGCCTCCGCCGCCAGCCGCCCGATTCCCGGCCAGTTGAAGACCGTCTCGGTCAGAACGACGCCCGAAAGCAGCCCCGCCAGATCGAGCCCGGCCAGCGTGACCAGCGGCAGCAGCGCGTTTGCCATCGCGTGCTTGAGCATCACGCGGACGCGCGAGAGACCCTTGCCGCGCGCGGTGCGCACGTAATCCTGATCGAACGCATCGGACAAGCTGGTGTGAAGAACGCGCGAATAGTAGCCGGCCGAGCCGAGCGCGAGGGTCAGCGTCGGCAGGATCAGGCTCGCGGCGCCGCTGTAACCGCCAAGCGGAAATGAGCGAATGGTGGCTGCCACCGCGATCAGCAGCATCGTGCCCAGCCAGAACACCGGGATTGACACCAGCGCCAGCGAGATGACCAGCAGGATGTTGTCGGCTGCGCGGCCGCGATACGCGGCGGCTATCGCGCCCATCGCAATTCCAAGCATCAATGACAACGCCATTGCGGCGCCCGCCAGCATGGCGGTTGCGGGAAGCCGATCGGCTATCAGCCGCGTCACGCTCTCGCGCCGGATGTACGAACGGCCCAGGTCGCCGTGAATCGCGCGATCGAAGTAGCGCGCGTACTGGACGTAGAGCGGCTGGTCCAGACCCATCTCGCTACGGATCGAGGCGAGAGTTTGCGGATCGGCCTTCGCCCCGGCCATCGCGACCGCGGGATCGGCGGGAACGACGAACGCGATCGCGAACGTGATGACTGACGTTCCGATAAGGACCGCCGCGCCAAATACGATTCGCCGTACGAGGTAGGCGAGCATCGTTCAGCCCGCGACGATCCCGCGTGCGGCAAGCTCGCGGCGGAGCCGGAGCTCTGCGCGCTCGCGATGGCGTTTGGCGCGGGCACTGTCTTCGATGGTATCGAGTGCGGCGCGAGCCTCAGGCGCAAGCGTCGCGATCGCCGCTGACATCCCGGCGAATAGCTGCTCGTCGTCGGAGCCGCGGGATGGGTCCGATTTGAGCGCGTGATAGTGCGCCAGAAATGCGGTCAACGATGAGTACGCAGGAACTTTCATGGCGGCCACCGTCAGCCCGCGGTCGCACCCAGCGGCGAGATCGCGAGTCCGATCAGATAGCCGGCCGCCGCCGCGCTCATCGCGATTGCAAGAAAGCGTATGCCCGACCGCCAGCGATCATCGCGATGCGCAAGCCATCCCTCGAAGTATCCAACCCCGAACAAGGTGAGCGCGGTTGCGGCGAGCGCGCCGCCAAGGTCGTAGCGAGGAACTGCAATCAGCATGTACGGCAGCAACGGCACCACCGCGCCGACCAGGAATGCGATTCCCATCACGACTCCATCCAACGCCGGCCTGCCGATCATCGCGCCGCTGAGCCCGAACATCTTTGCCTCGGCGGTCGATGCGAGAGCCTTGGGAGAGGTGCTGAGCAACCGGACGACGCGATAGGCGCCCTCGCGGCTGAGGCCTTCCTTGCACAGCTCGTCGAGCAATCCTTCCTGGACGGTGTACGGCTTGGCGGCCGCCTCGACGCGCACCAGGTCGAGCTCGGCGCTCAGCACCTCGGTTTCCGCGCGCGTGCCCAAGTAGGCTCCTGCAGCCATCGAGAGCGCGCCGGCCGCGGTGGAAGCCAGGGCGGCGAGCGCGACCTGCGAATGCTGTGAGACGGCGCCACTGAGCCCGCACAGCACGCCCGCGGTCGTCAGCACGCCGTCCTGCACGCCGAACACAATTTCGCGGACGCTCGAGAGCCGCTCGAAGAGCCGCCTTTTTTTAGCGGGATCGATTGCGGCCAAGCTCGTCCTAGAACTCGCGGCTGGCCGGACCGAACTCGACGCCCGGCGTCCAATCGGCGGGGCAGAGTTGGCCGGTCCGGAGCGCGCGCACGATTCGAAGCGTCTCGATCACGCTGCGCCCAACGTTCAGCGGGCATGATGCGGCGAACACAACCTTGCGTTTCCGATCGAGGATGAACGTCGCACGCAACGCGACTTTTTCCTGGTCGTCGAAGACGCCGTAGGCGCGCGCCAGCTTGCCATCCGGATCGGCGAGCAGCGGGTAGCCGATTCCGCCGAGCTCGCGGGCCCATCGCAGATGGCTTTCAACGTCGTCGATACTGACACCCACGATCGTCGTTTCCTCGGCGGTAAATTCCTTCAGCGCCTTGTTGAAGCCCGTGACTTCGGTGGGACAGATGAAAGAAAAGTCGCGCGGATAGAAAAAGATCAGAACCAAATCGGAAGAAATTTTCGCGAGACTCGAGCGTGCGATACGCCCATTAAGGGCGCATTCAAGATCGAACGACGGTGCGGGATCGCCGGGCTTCAGCATCGCGGCCTCAAGTGCATGCTTGGTCGATAGCGCAAAAGCAAAACCTACTCAATCTCGAAGGTGAGAGAAACCGTCGCCGATCCCCCGACGCAGCGGGAGCGAACACCGGGATTACAATCGCAAGCGCAAGGCCGACGGCGGCTGCTCGGGGTCTCGGCTTCATGACTTTCACCTCGGACGCGCTCCGGAATAAGTTGATTCGAGCCGATTTTATCCGGAGACTGTATCAATTGACGATAATCACAATGGTCACGCAAGACGAATGGCGGAAAAACAAGCAAAACAAAATGAGAAGAAGGTAACCCCTCGCAGCGAGGACTTCGCCGCGTGGTACAACGACATCTGTATCCGCGCGGAGTTGGCGGACTACTCGCCGGTGCGCGGATGCATCGTGTTTCGTCCCGACGGTTTTGCCATCTGGGAGGCGATCCGCGACGAGCTCGACAAGCGCATCAAGAAAACCGGCGCCCGCAACGCATACTTCCCGCTGTTCATCCCGCAGAGCTTCCTGCAAAGGGAGGCGCAACACGTCGAGGGGTTCGCGCCCGAGCTTGCGGTCGTTACGCACGGCGGCGGCAAGGAGCTCGAAGAGCCGCTAATCGTGCGTCCCACCTCCGAGACGATCATCAACCATATGTTCGCGCAGTGGATCAGATCGCATCGCGACTTGCCGATGATGCTCAATCAATGGTGCAACGTCGTGCGATGGGAGATGCGCACCCGCATGTTCCTGCGCACTACCGAGTTCCTCTGGCAGGAGGGGCACACGGCGCACGCCACGCGCGAGGAAGCCGAACGCGAAACGCTCACGATGCTCGAGGTGTACCGGCAGTTCGTCGAGGAGTTCCTGTCGATTCCGCTGATCGTCGGACGCAAAAGCGCGGCCGAGCGATTCCCGGGCGCCGTCGAGACCTATTCGATCGAGGGTTTGATGGGCGACGGGCGCGCGCTGCAATGCGGCACCTCGCATTTTCTCGGCCAGAACTTCGCCAAGCCGTTCGAGATCCGCTACCTCGACGATCAAAATCAGATGCAGTTCGTGTGGCAGACGAGCTGGGGTGTATCGACGCGGCTGCTCGGCGCGATCGTGATGGCGCACGGCGACGACCAGGGACTGCGGCTGCCGCCGACGGTCGCATCGACGCAAGCGGTCGTCGTGCCGATATTTCGCAAACCCGAGGAGGGCGAAAAAGTGCTCGCCGCAGCCCGCGGCGCGCTGGAATCGCTGACGCAGGCGGGAATCCGCGCGCGCATCGACGATCGCGAAGGCCTGACGCCGGGTTTCAAGTTCAACGATTGGGAGATGCGCGGCGTGCCGGTGAGAATCGAGATCGGACCACGCGATGTCGCCTCGGGCGAAGCAGTACTCGCGCGGCGCGACAAGTCGGGACCGGAATCAAAGAGCAAAGCATCGCTCGCAACGATCGCGGATGCGGTCGGCGTGCTGCTGGGCGAGATTCAGAAAAATCTCTACGCGCAGGCAAAGGCCGCGATGATCGCGAATACGCGGAAGTTCGACGACTACGCCCAGTTTCGCCGGCACATGGAAGGCGAGGGCGGCGGCGGATTCGCCGACGTCTATTGGTGCGGGAATCCAGTCTGCGAAACGCGGATTAGCGAAGAGACCAAAGCGACCTGCCGCGTAATTCCACTCACGAGTGACGGGGCCGCGGGCAAGTGCATGGTATGCGGCGAATCGGCGCCGGAGCGCGCGTATTTCGCCAAGGCGTATTGAGCAAAAGAGACCGCGTAGGGATTAAATCTAGACGGACCGTTGTTGGTTTGAGTCTAAAGCAGGATTCAAAATGGAAATTCCGGGCTACTGCTTCAACCGTTGCAGGCAACCGCGGCGACGTGGACGAAATGGTTGCCACTGAGGCGTGGGCTGTCAGCACCTCTTTTTGGGGGCAGGGTTGGGCCGAGGCAGACGAGATAGGGGAACATGATGAATCTTCGACTTCTGTTTGGCGGCTTCCTGATAGGAGTGCTGCTCGCGGGATGCAACGTCCAAGCGACCCACGCTTCGGAAACCGTATCGTTTAAGAGTGGCGGATTGGTCCTCCACGGCCTGCTGTATAGGCCGGCAGGCGCGGGCCCGTTTCCGGTGGTCCTATACAATCACGGTAGCGCACCCGGCATGCTCAACAATGTTGCATTCGAAGCACTCGGACCGATGTTCGTGGCCCACGGGTGGGCTTTCTTTGCGCCCTATCGGCGAGGACAAGGTCTAAGCAGCGACGCGGGTCCCTACATCGGAGACGAAATCGCGGCCGCACGCTCCCGTGGCGGCGAAGCTCAGGCCGCCGACACTATGGTCAGGCTGCTCGAGACCAATCAATTTCAAGATCAGATGGCGGCGCTTGCCTGGCTGAAAAATCAGCCCTTCGTTCGCCCGACCAATATCGCGGTAATGGGAAACTCGTTCGGCGGCGTCGAGACTGTCCTGGGGGCCGCGCAGGGTGGATATTGCGCAGCGGTAGATGCTTCGGGCGGCGCGGAGAGTTGGGATCAGGCCCCCGCCCTGAGAGACTTAATGTTGAAAGCGGTCCAGCATTCAAAGGCGCCGATCTTGTTCTTTCAGGCCAAAAATGACTACAGCATAGTGCCGAGCGAGACACTTTATGCGGCCATGAGGACCGTCCGGAAGCCAGCTGAGATCCGCATTTATCCACCGTATGGAAATTCCACTGAGGATGGACATAGCTTTCCTTATCGCGGCGGTGGTGTATGGAAAGACGAGGTCTTTCGATTCTTGGACGCGAACTGTAAAGGCTAGCGGCATGTTTGGTGAAGAGTGCGTTGGCCCCGATCGCGGCATTCTCGGTTAAAATTTGTAGCTGATCTTCATCGCGGTGCGCACTTCGGCCATCGTCTCTTGCGCGACGGCGCGTCCTATCCGCGTGCCCTCGACGATGATCTCGCGGACGTGCTCGGGCTTCGACGCGAAATGCGCGCGGCGTTCGCGAATCGGTTCCAGAAAAACGTTCAGCGCCTTGAACAGCTTCTCCTTGACCTCGACGTCGCCGACCGTGCCCTTGCGGTAGCGCTCCTTCAGGTCTTCGATTTCCGCCTTATCCGGATTGAACACGTCGTGATACGTGAAAACGGGATTGCCTTCGACGTGGCCGGGATCCGTTGGGTGCAGCCGCGTGGGATCGGTGTACATCGACATCACGCGCTTGCGCACGACGTCGGGCGAATCGCCAAGGTAGATGCAATTGCCGAGCGACTTCGACATCTTCGCTCCGCCGTCCGTCCCCGGCAGCCGCGCCACTTGGCCGACCAGCGCCTTCGGTTCGATTAGAACTTTGTCGTACATGCGATTGAAGCGCCGCACGATCTCGCGCGCCTGTTCGATCATCGGGAGCTGGTCTTCGCCGACCGGGACGAGATGCGCCTTGAAGATCGTGATATCCGAAGCCTGCGAAATTGGATAGGTGTAAAAGCCGACCGGCAGACCCTTGGTGAAATTCCTTTGCTTGATTTCGTCCTTGAGAGTCGGATTGCGCTCGAGCGTCGCGGTGGTGACAAGGTTCATGAAGTAAATCGTCAGCTCGGTCAGCTCCGGGACCATCGATTGAACGACGATCTTCACCTTGTCCGGATCGAGGCCGACCGCCAGGTAGTCGAGCGCGACCTCGAAGATATTCGCTTCGAGCTTTTCGGGATGCTCGAAATTGTCGGTCAGCGCCTGGATGTCGGCGATTAGTAAGTAGGTATCGTATTCTTCCTGCAGGCGTACGCGGTTTTGCAGCGACCCTACATAATGACCGAGATGCAATGGCCCGGTGGGGCGGTCTCCAGTGAGTATTCGTTTAATCATCGGTCAATAGTCAGTCCAATAGTCAGTTCGTGAATAGACTGCGCAACGTCGCCAGGTTCTCGATATCCTCCTTCAGGTCGGGACCCTTGGGCGTCTCCAGGCACATCGGCAGGCCGAAAAAGCGCTGATCGTTGAGGATGCGGCGAAACGCGTCGATTCCGATAAATCCCTTCCCGATATGCTGATGGCGATCGACGCGCGAATGGAAGTCCTTGATCGAGTCGTTGAGATGAAACGCGGCAAGTGTTTTGATTCCGATAAGCTTGTCGAGTTCGCTGAACGTACTTTCATATCCTTCCGGAGTGCGCAGGTCGTAGCCGGCGGCGAATGCATGCTCGGTGTCGAAGCATAGCCGGAGGCGCTCGTTTTCAACGACGGCGTCGAAGATTTGCGCCATCTGCTGAAAAGTGTGGCCCAGCGTGCTGCCCTGGCCGGCCGTGATTTCGAGCGCGATCTTCACGTTGAAGCCTTTGCATGCGGCGTGCGCCTCGTCGATCGACTTTGCAATCGTCTTGATCCCATTCTCAACCCCCGAGCCGACATGAGCGCCCGGATGCGCGACCAGCGTGGGCACGCCGAGCGCCTCGCATCGCTGCAGTTCGTCGATAAATGCCTTGACCGACTTGGCCCGCAGAGCTTCATCGGGCGCGCCGAGATTCACCAGGTAGGAGTCGTGCGCGATCACGATCCCGATGCCGGTTTCGATTTGATGGCGTTTGAAATTCTCGATTTCCTCTTTGCTGTACGGTTTCGACGCCCACTGTCGCGACGACTTGGTAAAAATCTGAATGCATTCGCAGCCGATCTGATTGCCCCGGGTCAGCGCCTCGCCGACTCCCCCGGCGATCGACATATGCGCGCCAAGGATTGGACGGCTGAATTTGCCGGTATTTGCCATCGTGACATGCAGCCTTTACGCGCCGGGCTTTGCGGACGCAAGCGCATCGCGATTTTATACGAATGAACGCCCAAAGCGAGCAGCAGCAACCCGCGCAACCGCTCTTGCCCGCCACGCCCATCGGTGGATACTTCATTACTCGTGCGAACCGCGATCATCATAGGATTGACGATTGCCGCCGCGGGATGCGCTCACGTCATTTCGCTGCCGCCGCAGGTGACGCTTGCGGAAGTGGAGCCGTCGGGCCGCGCCGCCAAGCCGCCCGATTGCAACATGCCGGTGTTGCGCCATGAGCCGCTGAGAGATTTTCGCAAGGTCGCAATCGTGGAGGGATTGGGAAACGTTTATGCGAGCGAGGCCGACGTGCTGCCCGCCGTGCAGCGCAAGGCCTGTGAAACGGGTGCGGATGCGATCGTCATACTCACGAGCAGAGCGCAGACCAGCGAAGCCAGCACGGGCTACTACATCAATTCGGTCGCGATCGTGTACGGCAAAGAAAATCCGGCCGCAGCCGGCGCCGCGTATAAAATGCTTCGGTGAGAGTGCGAATGGGCATTTATTGCTTTCGCGTTGCCGCCGATTTCAGCGCATGATAAGTGCCTGATTGCGGTGGCGAAGCGATCCATAAAGACGGTCGGCCTGGTCGTCAAGCACGAGCGGCCCGAAGCGATCACCATCGCGCGAACCCTCACCCGCCTTCTCCGCACCAGGCATAAGACTCCGCTCGCGGACACTGAGACGGCGAAAAAGATCGGCGCCGAGGCCGTCGAACGGCATCAGCTCGCCGATCGTGCCGATCTGATCGTCGTGCTCGGCGGCGACGGCACGCTGCTCGGCGTCGCGCGCCTGGTCGCATCGAAGGGGATTCCGATCCTGGGCGTAAATCTTGGCGGACTTGGCTTCCTGACCGAAGTGACTATCAAGGAGGCGCGAGCCGCCCTGGGACGCGTACTCGACGGCGACTACGAAGTCGATCGGCGCATCATGCTCGAGGCAATCGTCGAACGCGCATCCGAGGATTCAACCCAACCCTTTCTAGCACTCAACGACGTGGTCGTCGGCAAAGGCCCGCTCGGCGGGATGCTTCGGCTCGACGTAGTCGCCAATCACAAAGCCTTCTGCTCATATCGCGCCGACGGATTGATCATCGCAACTCCCACGGGCTCGACCGCATACGCGCTCTCCGCCGGCGGGCCGATCGTTTTTCCCACTCTCAACGCGATCGTGGTCGCGCCAATCTGCCCGCATACTCTGAGCAACCGTCCGGTGGTGCTGCCGGATTCGTTCGAAATCGAGATTCACGTGATGGCGCCGGATCACGACGCGGCTTTCACCGTCGACGGCCAGGAGTCGGCGCAACTGGGGCCAACCGACGTAATCAGAATCCATCGCGCACGCCACGTCGTTTCGCTAATCCGCTCCGCTCATCCGAATTTCGAAATCTGGCGCGACAAGCTCCACTGGGGATAGGCGCGCGCGTCGCAGATGCTGCTCGAACTGCACATCCGCAACTTCGCGATAATCGAGGAAGCTCATCTCGAGTTCGGCGCAGGCCTCAACGTGCTTTCGGGGGAGACAGGCGCCGGCAAAACGATCATCTTGAGCGCGCTCGGATTGCTGCTCGGCTCACGCGCGTCGCCCGATATGATTCGCACCGGCGAGAAGGAGGCAGTCGTCGAGGGACGGTTCGAGCTCGAGGGCGAGGCCGCGATGCCTGAACTGGCCGAGCGCAGGCGCGACGGCGAACGCCGCGAGTTGATCGTGCGCAGAGTGATCGCCGAGGGCGGTGGGCGCTCGCGCGTGACGATCGACGGCGAACTCGCCACCGTGCAGAGCCTTGGCAAGATAGGCGCGCCGTTGGTTCAGGTTTATGGACAGCACGAGCAGCATTCGCTGCTCCGTGCCGAGAGCCATCGCGAGACTCTCGATCGTTACGCGAACCTCGATGATGAACTCGCGTCCTATCGCGAACGTTACGCGCGCGCGGAAGACATCCAGTCCCGCCTTCACGAACTAAACCGCCGCGAACGTGAACGCGCGGATTTGCTGGAACTGGCAAGGTTCCGCGCGACCGAACTCGAGCGCGCCGGCCTCGTCGCCGGCGAAGATGAAGCGCTATCGCGCGAGCGAACCGTGCTCTCCAACGCAAGCAAGCTCGCCACCGCCGCGCTCGAGGCCGAGCAGGCGCTCTACGGCGCCGACGGCGCGGCGACAGATACGGTTGCGCGAGTCGAGGCGCGATTGGTCGATGCGGCTGCGCTCGATCCGAAGCTTGGCGATGCACTCGAGATGATCAAGTCGGCCCGCGCGAACCTCGAGGAGGCGGCGCGCACGCTCGGCGCGTACGCGTCCAGGATCGAGGCGGACCCCGCGCGTCTGGAGGAAATCGACAACCGGCTTCAGGAACTGACGCGGCTCAAGCGCAAATACGGCGGGTCAATCGATAGCGCTATCGAGACGTTGGAGCGATCGCGGGCCGAGATTGGCGAGCTCGAAGGGATCGGCGAGTCGAAAGCTCAAGTCGAAGCCGCGATGGCGGCGGCGCTCGACGAACTCACCGGGCATGCAAATAGACTGTCCTCGATTCGCCATCGCGCTGCCACCGAGCTCGGCCGCAAGATGGAAGCCGAATTGAGGACGCTTGGGATGCGCTCGCCGGGTTTCGAGGCGCGGCTCGGCGCGCTCGGCTCGGACGAAGCCGGCTTCGTGCATGGCGGCGTTGCGCTCGGTCCGTTCGGCATCGATACGATCGAGTTTCATCTGTCGCCGAATGTCGGCCAGCCTGCGATGCCGCTGCTGAGAATCGCCTCGGGCGGCGAGCTTTCGCGCGTGATGCTCGCGCTCAAGCGCCTCGAGGCGCAGCGCCGCGGTGTTGCCACGATGATTTTCGACGAAGTGGACGCCGGAATCGGCGGCGCAGTTGCCCAGGTGGTTGGCCGCAAACTGAAACAACTCTCGCGCTTTCATCAGATTTTGTGTGTCACGCACCTGGCGCAGATCGCGGCGTTCGCGGACCGTCATCTCACAGTCGAAAAAGAAGAGCGGCGCGGTTCGACTCGCAGCCGTGTGGCGGTTCTGGAACCCGGCGATCGCACCGAGGAGATCGCTCGGATGCTCGGCGGCGAAGTATCCGACAAATTCCGCCGCGCTGCGCGCGAACTGCTCGATCGCGCCCGGGAATGACGCGCGCTTGACGCCAATTCGCCGCCGTTATGAAACCGATCTCCAATGACAAGCGCGGCCCCGGTCGGTTGACTCCACGGACGGTATCCGGTTAGCTGAAAAATCTCGCCTGCGGTGGGGCTGTAGCTCAGTTTGGGAGAGCGCCTGAATGGCATTCAGGAGGTCGCGCGTTCGATCCGCGTCAGCTCCACCAATAAAATCAAGCACTTAGCCAATATTCGCCACGATGTCGCCAGCGATTAGGTGGCACATAGGTGGCACCGTAGACATAAGCCGATTTCACGATATAGACCTGACCAGACCCATTTTTCATGGCTCTGAGCAACCGGCGCAGCGTGAAAAGCTACGAAATTTTGGTTTTTGAAGCTCGCTCGGTGGCTTCCAGCATTTGGCCCCGAACACCGCTGCTCACCTCGTCGCGCGGAAATCAAAGGCTCTTTCATCCGAGCGCCCTGCCAGATTTATTGCTTTGCAAACTGCTCCGGCAGGCACCGATAGCGATCGCTACGCGTCTTGGACGCGTGTACAGTGAGCGACTTGGAAATCCTCCAGAAGTTCCATTGTCGTCGATCCGCGCGGCGGGCCGCTGCATCGGTGCCCTCACGCCTGGAGGAAATTGAGCCGCGTTCACGACGTGAGAGGTGGTGGGAAAGTCGTCCTCGCGCGTCCAAATCAAGCGAAACTGCGGGGTTTTATTTCCGCCCGCGTACCCTTCATCCGCCCTTGTCCAAGCCCGTGGCTGTCAAATTGGCTGTCAAAACCATCGCGCAAGAACGCATCAGATTTTCGATCTCGCGTACCAGCTATCGGTACCGAGACTTTGAATCCACCTCTTTCCGGGGGGGCGAGGCTGTCTGAGCAATCTTCTCCTTTAGCGGGACCTTGGAGGACCTTGACGCCCAACAGGTGACAAATCGCGACGCTGCAACAAATAACGCCCGGCAATTCGCCACCGAAGTCATCGGGATGCTCCGCCATAATGCGGCGAGCCAGCCACGGCGGAGATCGCGTGACGTACGGCAGGTGAGCGAGCATTTTCGGAGACGACGCCGAACTAGACCTTAGCGGCTTCGTTCCCCGACCTGCCGAGAATCCCTCACTCCACCCGACAAGATCAAGACAATCTCTGGAGCAGCGAACTTCGTGAGCCGTGAGCCGAGAAGGCAAACCTCATCGCCCGAACCGGCAAAACCTGAACCTAGACGACACCGCACGGGGCGGAACGTCCAACTCAACATCAAAGCCACTGCCCACACGGTCGAACGCTTTCACAAAATTGCCGACAGCAACCGCTGGATACTTGGCGACACCTTCGACCGTGCCATTGCCGCGCTCGAGCGCGAATTAGCATCCTCCACCTTGTAGTCAAAGACAGGCGCCGCCTGCGGAAAGGCTTCCACAATAAGACCCCTTTTTCAGGTCATTACGGGGCCGGTCAGCCAAGAACCTTTAGTACAGCAAAATAAATGCCCAGCATGGCGATTCCCATCGGCATGCCGACCGTCGCCCACTCGCGGCTGGTAATGCGCAGCCGGCTGGCAGCAACAATGTTGGCGATGTTGCCAGGAACAAACATCCCACCGCTGATTAGCAAACCGAGCAATGCCGCGCGCTGCTGATTCACGCTGAGCGTCGGCCCCATCTCCACTACTGCCAGGGTCGAATTGTTGACGACTGCGGAAATCGTATTGAGCCAAAATAGCGATTCACTTGGGAGCCGGGGGACGTACGCATCGAGCAAAGGCCTGAGGCCTTCCGATAGTGCGACTAGTCCGGCGATAAAGACATACACTTTACCCGGTCGAGCGAGGAGGACAACCCACCACGAATCCCGCGGTGCGATTACCACGGTCTGCTCCAACTCGATTGAGCCAATCCGCAAAAGCAACGTCGGTAGCGCGCTGAGCACGATTCCGACCACAACGAAGGGACCAAGCAGTCGGGTCAGGTACCAAAAGTCCGCATGCAGGGCGTGCAGAACCACCGCGATTCCGGGCATGCCCACAGGCGTGAGGCCTGCGCCAAGACCGATAGCGAAACATGCAGATACCGTCACGAAAATCTCGGCCGGCCGCTCAAGGCGAAGTACAGAAATCGCCTCCACGAATACCAAGGCAGAAACAACCGGAGTTATGATTGCCGCGAGAAACCCAAGAATGATCGTTAGCAAAAAACAGACCGCCTTTGGGTCGAGCACTTGAACTACAGAGGCAAACAGTTCATCGAGAAAGTCGCGCAGAAGGCGAAACCCTGCGCCAAACACCAGAACCGCCAGCGTGAATGACAAGGGCTCGCGCAGGGCTGCCCAGATTAGCGCCGAGCTGAATTGTCCCATGAGACAAGCGGTCGCCACTCCGGCCACCAGGAAAAAAAGCTCAACGTTGCGTTTGATCGGCCCGATAAAGACGGGACCGACCAGAACTGCGAAGACCATTAACGCGGCAAGGACCATCGTGAGCATCTTCCCGCAACTAATGCATTAATACGGCGTTCGTGTAATCCGGAATTTCCATATTGAATCTTGATTCAGACCCGCATCAAGACCAGGTGGTTTGCAAACGGGAAGCTCGAGCCAGATTTTGAGTCCAAAGAGCTTTCCACGGCGCCGCAACCAGCCAGTTCTGCCTCGCGTTGGCATGAAACACGCGAAACTAGCACTTCCCCCCTATCTCATCACCGGAATCTGCTCCACTCTGCACACCGCGCCGCCGGAGGTACCCGAAGTCGACATGCAGCGCGGGCAGGACCAGCGTACTGGCCGGCATCCCCAGGGGCGTCGTGACCGCGAATGGGCCGCGCACGGCCTCCGCACCGGAATGCTGCTTCTCATTTGTGTTTCGGAGTTTTGGGCCTCATGGCTGCTTTCTGACAGCCTTTTCCAGTGGTCGTTCGCTCAAAGATGAATGTATTCAGTTTTACTTGCCACGAGAGTGGACCGGCGCTATAAAATAATGAATGGATTCATCTTTAGAGAATCGACCAGTCGGACTTCGCGACCGGCAGAAGCAGGAGCGGGAGCGCCGTATTATCAAGGCCGCCGAGCGACTGTTCGCCAGGAAGGGCTACGTCGAAGTCGCTATGGAAGATGTAGCGGGGCGCGCGGGCTTCGCGGTCGGCACGATCTACAACTATTTCCCGTCCAAATCCGCGCTGTTGCTCGCGATCGTCAGGCGTGAAACGGAATCGCTGCTCGCGAGCGGACGGAAGATCCTCGAAGACCCGCCGCGCAACCCGGTCGCGGGGGTTTCCGCGTTCACCGGGATTTTTTTCGACGACTTCACGCGTGACGACCGACGGCTGTGGCGCGAACTGTTCGGCGCTGCGATTGCGGAGCCGTCCACCCTGGGACAGCGCCTGTTCGAAGCCGATGTGCAACTGGTGACGCAGCTCGCCGCTCTGCTCGAGCGATACCGCTGCGACGGGATTCTCGCATCCGACATAGAACCCATGCCCGCGGCGACCGTCCTTTACGGCGTCTGCTTCACCTGGATGACCGCTTATCTGATGAACGACGCGATCAGCGCCGAAATGGTGCGCAACGAGATTCGCCGCGGCACCGCGATCGCAATGCGCGGATTGTTTCGCGACGCCGACGCAATCTCAACTATTACCGGAGGTGCTGAACTATGATCGAGATTATCGAAGGCCTTCCCGACCATGTAGTGGGAATCCTGGCAAAGGGCGAAGTGACGAGAAAGGACTACCTAGAGGTGGTGATACCGGCAATAAAAAAGTCGCTGAAGCAAAATGCCAAGCTGCGGCTCTATTACGAGCTGGGTTCGCAATTCACCGGAATCGACTTCGGCGCCGAATGGGAAGATTTCAAACTCGGAATTGAGCATCTTTCACGTTGGGAACGGATGGCCGTCGTGACCGACGTCGCCTGGATCAGGAATTTGGTCGGTGCTTTTCGCTTTCTGATGCCCGGAAAGATGAGAATCTTCACGACCGCCCAGACATCAGAGGCCCGCAAATGGATCGTCGCGCCGTGAGCGGGAGCCATCCATGAGAATCTTCGGAGATCCTTTCTTTTGGGCACTGGTCAGCATGTTCGGATTGGCAAGCGCCACGGCCGGGGTGGGCAGCACGAGGCTGGGGAAATTTAGATCACTGGGATTGGTAACCGTGGGAATGTTCACCTTGGGGCGAGTGGTGCTGGTCCTGCCCGCGGTAACTCAGCCGAGACTCGTGGCGGGTGACTGGATCTGGGTTGTCGGAGGCGTGATCTTTGCCGCAGGAATGGTTTTCGCGCTTCCTGCGTTCGCGATCAGGCCGTTCACAGGGCCCGAGGCTGGTGTGAGCCTGAGGACCGGAGGATTTTACCGGATCGTCAGGAATCCTCTCTATCTTTCAGATGTGTTGTGGTGCCTCGGTTGGGCAGTGATGTTCCGCTCCGAGATCGGCATCGCTCTCGTTCCCGTGTGGTGGGCGGGTCTGTGGCTGCTAACTATAATCGAGGAGGAGAGCCTCGAGCGGAAACTCGGCCAGCCGTACATCGAGTACAGGCGACGAATCCGTGGACGTATCCTCCCCGGCCTGCCACTATGATCGCACCGAGCCCAAATCCGCGCGGGAATGAGGGGGACCGCTCCTGATGCCGGACAGATTGAGGTATTTCGGTGATTGCCGACATCGCCAACTGGTGCTGGGTGCGCGCCCAAAAGCGGTTGGACCTTTCGATCGACGGCCTCGGAAATCTGCGACACACGACTATCCAGTGCTGCCCTTAAGCGGTCGGAGCGGCCGCCTTGGCGGGGACTGGGGCCGGATGAAGGCTGGCGTTGACTCTCGCAAGGTGGCGCTGATGGCGTGCCGTGCCCAGATGCATCAGGCGGTAAACCTCAACCTTCACCATGTCGTTGATGAAAAACCATACGAGCGCATAGCCCCACACTAACAGTGCGTACTTCCATCCCAGCGGCGTCATGCCCCATCCATAGACCGCGGCCAGGGTTCCGATGACCTGGGTTGTTTCGCAGGCAACGACCAGACGCCAATTGGGCCACGGGCGCTGCCAAAACGTTCCCACGCTTCGCGTGATGTAAATGGTGAGGTGCCCGGCGACCAGCAGCTTGAGGAAGATGAGGCTTTGAACGACGGGCCGGGGGAGGTGAAAGTATTTCTCTGCGATCCAGAAAAGGCCGAATGCAGAGATAACTCCCATCACGCCGAGCACCGAGCTGACCGTGAGTACGCGTTCCATGTCCCAGCGCACCGGGCGTGGAGCTACAATGGTGTTGTCGTAGGCGATCATCATGATCGGGAAGTCGTTGAGGACCGCGATGAGCACGATCATGACCGCGGTTACGGGGTAGAAGTTGAACACCACAATCGCGAGCGTCATGAAGAGCAGGACGCGGATGGTTTCCGAAATCCGGTAGATGGCGTAACTGTTCATGCGTTCGAATATCTTGCGCGCTTCTGCAATGGCGGCGGTGATTACCGAGAGACCTGTGGCCGTGAGCACCAGATCCGAGGCGGCGCGGGCGGCGTCGGTCGCGCCGCTTACCGCGATGCCGCAATCAGCCTGTTTGAGCGCGGGAGCGTCGTTGACGCCGTCACCGGTCATTCCGACGATATGTCCACCCGCCTGGAGGGCCTTGACGATCTTGAACTTATGCTCAGGAAAAACCTGTGCGTAGCCGTCGGCCGCGTCTATCTTGTCACTGTCGTCAGGCTTACCGTCGGGGAAAAGATCGCTCGCAACCGCGATGTTCGGTCCCAGCTTGAGTTCGCGCGATATCTGGCGCGCTATTGCGAGATTGTCGCCGGTTACCATGCGAACCTGCAGACCCATTTTTCGCGCGGTCGCGATGGTCGAGGCTGAATCGTCGCGGGGCGGATCGGACAGAGACAGTAGTCCAAGGAATTCCCACTTTCCCTGGGCATCGGTGCGCGCGACACCAAGGGTACGATAGCCTTTGGCCGCCAGATCGTTAACCTGCCCTTCAGCTTGTTTGCGCGCGTCCGCGTCGGGATGGACCAGATCCAGAATCACCTGCGGGGCGCCCTTCGAGACTTTGAAAGTGGCGTTGTCGTGTTTGACCTCGGCCTCGGTTCGCTTACTGACCGGATCGAAAGGCGTGAAATGAGTGATTTGATAGGCTTTTAACGCCGATTGATCGCTGAGACCTTTGAGGACGGCCTCGTCGATGCCATCGCCGCCCTCCCTTCGCGACGCCAAGGCTCCTCCCAGGATCAGGTCCTGATCGTTGCTCGCCTTGAAAACCACAGGGCTGCCCAGCTTGAGCTCGTTCTTGGTCAGCGTTCCGGTCTTGTCTGAGCAGAGAATGTCCATGCCGGCCATCTCTTCGATCGCGGCGAGGCGGGACACGATAGCCTTCATCCTGGCAAGCACGGATGCGCCGACGGCCATCGTGACGGACAGGACGGCGGGCAATGCGACCGGGATTGCAGCTACCGTAAGAATCAGTGCGAATAGCAGGGTTTCGACCAGCGGGTCGCCGCGAAATAGCGCGACTGTCAGGATCAATGCGACCAGGCCGAGCGTGATCAGAATGAGAAAATTACCTATCTTGAGGACCGCCTTCTGAAAGTGGGACACGGTCTGAACGCTCTCGACCAGTCGCGCGGTGCGGCCGAAGAGCGTGTTCATTCCGGTGGCGACGACCAGCCCATTCATCTGGCCCATTCGCACGATTGATCCTGAATACGCAACGTCATTTTTCTTCTTGTCGACCGGCAGTGACTCTCCCGTCAGCGCCGACTGATCGATGCTGAGGTAGTCGCCATCGACCAGCTTCAGGTCGGCGGGGACGACATTGCCGAGTTTGACCATGACAATATCCCCACTCACCAGGGTCTTTGCCTCGACGTCGCTCCACTTGCCGTCGCGCAGCACTCGCGAATGCAGTGCGAGATTCTTTTTGAGCGCCTCGATCTCGTTGTCGGCCTTGAATTCCTCCCAGAAGCCGACGACCGCGTTCAGCGCCAGCATGAAAAAGATGATGACGAAGTCTTCCCAATGCCGAACCACTGCGGAGAGTATCGCGGCAATTTCGATCATCCACGCGATAGGTCCCCAAAGAAACGTCAGGAACCGCTTGAGGGGGCTGATGCGCTTCTCTTCGATCGCGTTGGGACCGTCCTTCTTGAGCCGGCTCGCCGCTTCTTCCTGGGTCAGTCCATGCTCGATACTCGAATGGAACTTGGTGAGCGCCTCCTGGATCGTCCCGGTATCAGCTGGTATCTGGACACCTTTGGACGCATCTGCCTTGGAGGCGTCGGCCTTGGGAGCGTCAGCCCTGGGAGCATCGGCCTTGGACGCATCTGTCTTGGCTGCATCTGCGGAAACTGAGGCCTCGGCCTTTTGCCAGTCCTCGAGCGCACTGCCGCGTTCACCATGGCGAGCCTGAAAGACTTCGAAGGCGCGCTTGCGAATCTCATCCACGCTCGGCTTCGAACCCTTGGACTCAGCTGTACTTGCCTCGGACCCTTCTGGCGCGGAGTCCTTTGGATCGTTTACAGTCTTCGCATCTTCTGGAGAACTCTTCTCAGTAGCCATCTTTTAACTCCTGCCAGATTCCTTCCATACAGCGCCGACCGACCTTGGTCGGGCGCTCTGCGGTTGACTGCGAGGTCGCCATGCCAGGTCATCGCTCATCACATAGATACTCAGGGCCACAAGCATCAAAATCACGGCGACCCACAAACGCCAATCATGATGCGCATGTTTCCAGTAAGGACGATGGAAGCCATGAGGAACACTGTCGCTATCTGGACCTTCGGACCGGTGGTGACTGTGCTTTATCTTATTCATCAGTTCCCTGCCTTCTCGACTCCATCCGGAATGATCTCGGGTCGGCGCTATTACCGCTCGTCTACTTCCACTTCCAGTTACGGATTTCCGGCAGGTCCTGGCCGTGCTTGTCGATGTAATGCTTGTGCTCGATGAGCTTGTCCTGCATCATCTGCTTCAGATAGGAACCCTTGGCGCCCAAATGCGGTAGGCGATCCACCACGTCTTGCACTAAGTGAAATCGGTCAAGGTCGTTCTGCACCCTCATGTCAAAGGCGGTCGTAATGGTACCCTCTTCTTTGTAGCCCCGGACGTGCAGGTTGCGGTTGGTGCGGCGGTAGGCCAGCCGGTGGACCAGCCATGGATATCCATGAAAGCCAAAGATGATGTGCTTGTCTCTGGTGAAGAGCGAGTCGTAATCCTTATCGCTCAGCCCGTGCGGGTGTTCCGTGCTGGGCTGTAGCTTCATTAGATCGACGACATTGATCACGCGGATTTTCAGATCGGGAAGATGTTCGCGGAGGATGGAAACGGCGGCCAGAATCTCCAACGTGGGCGTGTCTCCACAACAGGCCATCACCACGTCCGGCTCGGCGTCCTGGTCGTTGCTGGCCCATTGCCAGATGCCAATTCCTTCCTTGCAATGCACGACCGCGGCGTCCATCGTCAGCCATTGGGGTAGTGCGTGTTTGCCTGCAACCACCACGTTGACGTAGTGCCGGCTGCGCAGGCAGTGATCGAAGACCGACAGCAGACAATTCGCGTCGGGCGGCAGGTAGACGCGTACGATATCGGCCTTCTTGTTGATAACGTGGTCGAGAAAGCCCGGATCCTGGTGCGTGAAGCCATTGTGATCCTGCTGCCAGACGTGGGAGGCCAGCAGATAGTTCAACGACGAGATCTTCCGGCGCCAGGGCAGTTCCAACGTCACCTTCAGCCACTTGGCGTGCTGGCTGAACATCGAATCGACGATGCGAATGAAGGCCTCATAGCTATTGAAAAGCCCGTGCCGCCCGGTCAGTAGATATCCTTCCAGCCAACCCTCGCACTGATGCTCGCTGAGCATCGAATCGACCACGCGTCCCGCTGGCGCGAGGAATTCATCATTTTTTGCTTCGCGGGCGTCCCACTGACGGTCGGTGACTTCAAAAACCGCGCCCAACAGATTCGAGAGTGTCTCATCGGGCCCGAAGATCCGGAAATTGCGCTGATCCTGATTCAGCTTGGCCACGTCACGCAGGAACTTGCCCAGCACGAGCGTATCCTGGCCGTCGACGGCGCCGGGCGAAGGCACATCCACCGCGTGGACATGGAAGTCCGGCATCCGCAGGTCGCGCAACAGAATACCGCCGTTGGCGTGGGGATTGGCGCCCATCCGCCGCTCGCCCTTGGGCGCCAGCTCGGCCAATTCCGATCTAAGACGGCCATGCTCATCGAATAGCTCTTCGGCCTTGTAGCTCTTCATCCAGCTTTCAAGCAGCTTGACATGATCGGGATGCTCGGAATCCACCAGCAGCGGCACCTGGTGCGCCCGGAAGGTGCCCTCGATTTGCAGGCCGTCGACGACTTTCGGTCCCGTCCAGCCCTTGGGTGACTTGAGGACGATCATTGGCCAGCGCGGCCGAGTGGTGTCGTTCTTGTTCCGTGCATGGCTTTGGATTTGCCGAATGTCTTCGATGACCTCTTCCAAAGTACCGGCCATGAGTTGATGCATTTTCTCCGGCTCATCACCTTCGACAAAATGGGGCGTCCAGCCGCAGCCTCGTAAAAATTCCTCCAATTCTTCATGCTCGATGCGGGCGAGCACGGTCGGATTGCTGATCTTGTAGCCGTTGAGGTGCAGGATCGGCAGCACTGCTCCGTCGGTAATTGGGTTGATAAACTTGTTGGACTGCCATGCGGTCGCCAGCGGGCCTGTTTCCGCTTCGCCGTCGCCGATGATGCACGCGACGATCAGGCCCGGATTGTCGAACGCGGCCCCGAAAGCATGGCTGAGCGAGTACCCCAGCTCGCCACCTTCGTGAATCGATCCCGGCGTGGTCGGGGCTACATGGCTGGAAATCCCGCCGGGAAACGAGAATTGCTTGAACAGCTCTTTCATCCCGGCTTCGTCCTGGCTGACGTTCGGATAAATCTCGCTGTAGCTGCCTTCGAGGTAGGTATTGCCCACCAGCGCCGGGCCGCCGTGGCCGGGACCGGCGATGTAGAACATATCCAGGTCATACTTCTTGATGACCCGGTTCAAATGCACATAGATGAAGTTCTGGCCGGGCGTCGTGCCCCAGTGTCCGACCACCAGCGGCTTCACGTGCGACAGTTTGAGCGGCTCCTTCAGCAGCGGATTGTCGTAGAGATAGATCTGGCCGACCGACAGATAGTTCGCCGCGCGCCAGTATGCATCAATCTTGTGGAGCAGTTCCGGGGAAAGAGTTGTCGTCTTCATGGTTCAATTCCCTTTTTTTCAGCCAAGGCCGAGAACGCGGCAAACCGTCTTGGCAATCATGAGTTCTTCGTCCGTATGAATGACGCGGACAGCGACCCTGCTGGCCGCCGCAGAAATCACGCCCGCGTTCGCTGCGTTTCGCTTTTCTTCGAGTTCGATTCCAAGGAATCCGAGCCCATCGCAAATCCGGTCGCGGACCATGGGCGCGTTTTCGCCGATCCCGCCGGCGAACACCAGCGTGTCCAGTCCGCCCAACGCCGCCGCGAATGCGCCGATCCATTTCTTGACCTGGTAGCAAAACAGCGCGACCGCTTCAGCCGCCCGCACGTCCTGCGTTTCACGGCCGAGCAAGTCACGCATGTCGGAACTGGTTTCCGACACGCCGAGCAGCCCGGACTGGAAATTGACCATCTCGTTGAATTGCTTCGCGCTCATTTTTTCAGTGCGCGCCAGATAGCAAACCAGTCCGGGATCGAGATCGCCTGAGCGGGTACTCATCGGCACTCCGGCTGTCGGGGTGAAACTCATGCTTGTGTCCACGGATTTGCCGTGACGCACCGCCGCCAAGCTCGCGCCGTTGCCGAGGTGTGCGAGGATCACCCGGCCTTGTGCCGTTTCCGATCCGGCCAGGCGGGCCAGCTCTCCCACCAGAAACGCATACGACAACCCGTGAAACCCGTACCGCCGCACCCCTTGCGCTTGGTAGCGGCGCGGGATCGGCAACAACCGGGCGACTTGCGGCAGATAATGGTGAAAAGCCGTGTCGAAACACGCCACTTGGGGCAGGTCAGGAAATCGGCGATGAAATGCCTCGGTCAAGAGGATCTCTTCGGGCATATGGTCCGGATCGAATGGACTGAGCCGGTGCAGTTCCTCAACCATTTCCGCAGTGATTCGCTGCGGCTTGCTATACTTCGGCCCGCCATGCACCACGCGATGCCCCACCGCGGTCAATGCATCACGCGCGCTGCGTTTCTCGAGCCAATCCATCAACACATTCACCGCTACCGTGTGGTTCGGCGCGGCCAACGGTCGGGAAAAGTTCTCCGAACCTTTGACTGCAAACGTGGCGTCTGGCAGGCCAATCCGTTCGATACTCCCGTCCAACGCGCGGCGCAGCGGCTCGCCAGCTTCAAACAACGCGAACTTGATGCTCGAAGAGCCGCCATTGATCGTCAGAATGCGTGGGCTAGCTGGTTTCATGGATGACTCCTTCGGCATTCTGCAATCCTAACGAAGCCAGTTTCGCGCACGTGGACTTGTAATCCGCGTGAAGAATGCTTCGAATCCCCAAACCTTCCGCGATCTGGACGAACATCGGGGTGTTTTCGATATAGAGCACCTGCCGGGCCGGCGCCTGGGCGATGTCCAGCGCAAGCCGAAAGATGTCCGCGTCGGGCTTGCGGACGTGGACGAAGCAGGAGGAAATGAAAGAGTCCACAAACCTGTCCAGCTTGAACTTTCGAATCCGATACGCATTCAGTTCGCGCCCTTCGTTGCTGACCACTGCGATCTTGAGCCCATGCCGGACCTTGAGCTGCGCGACCAGCTCGATCATGTCGGGGTAAGGTTTCGATTGCGCGAACATGAAGCGCTGAAACTGAGCCCGGGTGAACGGTCGCTTTTGATAGAACACCACCCGACCCAAATATTCTTCCAGCGTGAGCTTTCCCTCTTCGTAGGTGTCGAAGGTCAGGTGATGCCGATCCTCCATCTCGGCCAACTCCAGCTTGAAGTTCGCCGCCGCCCGTTTGCGCGCAGGATGATCCCACCCGTTGGTGAGCAGGACACCGCCGATATCCAGAAACACGCAGGTGATTGCAGTCGCTTTCTTCATCGTCATTTCTTCCGTCGATCAGATGTCTTTTGATTCCGGTTTTCACGCTGTTTCGTGTTAATCGAAAATTTTGTTCCCGTTCTTCAACAGCTTGGTCATTTCTTCAGTCTCAGCAGTCGCGCGTTGACGGCCACAATCACAGTGCTCGCGGACATCAGCACCGCACCCAAAGCGGGAGTGAGCAGCACGCCCCACGCGTAAAGCGCTCCGGCCGCCAGCGGAATGGCGACGACGTTGTAGCCCGTGGCCCAGAGAAGGTTCTGAATCATCTTCCGATACGTGGCGCGAGAAAGCTGCACGATGGCCACGACATCCAGCGGATTGCTCCGCACCAGAATCACGTCGGCGGTTTCCACCGCCACATCGGAACCGGCTCCAATGGCGATGCCCACATCAGCTTGCGCCAGCGCCGGGGCATCGTTCACGCCGTCGCCAGTCATGGCCACCAATACGCCCCGGGATTGAACCTCTTTCACTTTGGCGGCTTTGTCCTGCGGCAGGACTTCGGCGAAGTATTCGTCCAGTCCGACCTGGTCCGAGACCCATTTGGCCGTCGCTTTGTTATCGCCGGTGAGCATCATGCAGCGGATGTTCAACGCCCTAAGGGCATCGATGGCTTGCTTCGCCTCGGGTCGGACGATGTCGGCCAAGGCAATCGCTCCTTTCAACTTCCCGTCAACGAGGACAAACACGACCGTCTTGCCTTGGGCTTGCAGCGGCTCGACGCGCTTGTCGGTGCGGTCGATATTCTGTCCGCGCAAGAAGCCCGGGCTAACCACTTTGACCTCTCTGCCCTCGACTCTGCCTTCGGCGCCTTTGCCCGGGATGCTTTTAAAGTTTTGAACGGGCAGCTTCTTTTCCGAAGAAGCGGCGATAGCCTTGGCGATGGGATGTTCGGAATTCGCGTCCACGGAGGCCGCGTACTTGCGCAGCGTTTCTTCGTCGATGTCCTGCGAAAGTACCAGTGTGTCGGTCACGCCAAAGCGGCCCTCGGTAAGCGTGCCGGTCTTATCAAAAATGATGGCCTGCAGTTTTCGGGCGCCTTCGAAAGAAACGCGATTACGAATGAGCAGGCCGTTTGTCGCGGCGAGTGCCGTGGAGACGGCTACCACCAGTGGCACGGCAAGACCTAGGGCATGCGGGCAGGCGATGACCATGACGGTGACGGTGCGTTCGATGGCGAACGCGAAGTCCTTGCCCATGAGAACCTGCCAGATAAGGAAGGTGATCACGCCGCCCCCCAAGGCAATAATGGTGAGCCACAGCGCGGCGGTGTTGGCGAGGTCCTGGGTCTTTGATTTGCTTTCCTGGGCCTGTTTGACGAGATCGATGACCTGCGACAGAAACGAATCCTTGCCGGTGCTCTTGATCTCAATGGTCAACGAACCTTCCCCGTTGATGGACCCGCCGATGACTTTTGCGCCCGTCTTTTTGGTAACGGGGGTTGATTCCCCGGTGAGCATTGCCTCATCGACCGAGCTCTCGCCGGCCACGATGACACCGTCAGCGGGAATCTTCTCACCGGGCTTGATCAGGACTTTGTCATTCACCGCCAGTTCGCCGAGAGGCACGTCTTTCACACTGCCATCGGGCATGAGTTTGTGGGCGTCGGAGGGCATGAGTTTGGCAAGCTCCTCCAAAGCCCGCGAAGCTCCCATCACGGACTTCATTTCAATCCAATGCCCGAGCAACATGATGTCGATGAGTGAGGCCAGCTCCCAGAAGAACATCTTGCCGGTCAGCCCGAATACCACAGCGCTGCTGTAAAGATACGCCGTAGCAATGGCGACGGAGATGAGCGTCATCATTCCGGGCCGGCGGGATTTGAGTTCCTCGAAAAATCCTTTAAGAAACGGCCAGCCGCCATACCAAAAGACCGCCGAAGAAAGACCGAACAACACATATAGGTCGCCGGGAAAACGAATGGCTTCTCGCAGTCCCACCAGCGTTTGGAGCATCGGCGAGAGGACGAGAATCGGCAGGGTCAAGACCAGTGAGATCCAGAACCGTTTCCGGAAATCCGCCGCCATGTAAGCATGGTGGTCGGGTCCGTCTTGCGGCATTTTAGCTTCGGCCTCCAACCAATTCTGCACGTCGCGTCCTTGCGGACGACCTTCCTTCAGATAGATGTCGTATGCCTTCTTGGCCACCTCATCATGCGCTGGCTTAGTTTCGGGTTTATTTTTGGTTGCGTGTTCGTGTTCTTTCATAGGGGGTCACCTGTCATTTTTTCTATGGTTCTTCCATCAACCCTGAGCGACCGCCCTCCGCGATGCTTTGAGCGGGCGTTGACAGAAACTTCTGCCGGCAGTGGTCACCGCAAAAGTAGAACGTCTGTCCATCAAGCTCGGCTTATCGGGCGACCCGTCTTTGTTCCCGCTGACTGAGCACCACGTTGTAAATCGGCACCCAGATCAGCGCGAAGTACCAGCCGTAGGCGATGCTCTCGACCAACCCCAGAACAAAACTGCCGAAGCTGATCCAGACGAAGCCGGGCAGGAGTCTCTCCCAAACCATGTGCATCTGGTACGCCGGCAGAATCAAATCGAGAGCGGTGCAGAGCACGAACGAGATGGCGAGCAGTCCGCTCGCCGCGAAGCCCGTCGCGGCCAAAGACATTCCCGATCTCATGCCGAGGCCCTCCCCTGTTCGGTGAAGCGCTGTGGTTCTGCGTCGAACTTGTCGAGGCAGTTGCGCGAGCAGAAGCGATACTCGCGCCCTTGATAAACCTCCGCATAGTGGCTGTCGGCACCGACCTTTATTCCGCAGACGGGGTCCTTGGTGTCGCCCGCTTCCGATTGGCTAGCATGCTGTTGATGATAGCCATGCACCGCATGCGAGCCGCACCCGAAACGCATCATCACGTAGAAAAAGACCGCAAACAGCAGAAAGCTCGTGATCCAGTCCATTGGATTGCCCTCCTACGCCTGGTTCACCGGTCGTGCGACCTCGTAGAGATGATCACTTCTCCCGATCTTTGGAACAAATCTCGGCGTGTGCTCCACATGACGCCCATAGCTGGCGCGGCGGACGCTTCGTCCACCGTCGCTTTCTTCATTACCTTTTCTTCCGTTTCTTCCATCGGTCGGATCATCGCTGCCACAGGATTCGTGGGTCTTCCAGTGGGATCGCAACGCCGCCGTAGTGCGGTATCACTCGTGCCGTATAGTCCGCTGGCCGGCGGGCCGCAGACACAGCCGCGCAGTAAACGTAGCCGCCCGACGCGCCGGCTAGTTGGCGAACGCGCTTCATCTCCTGCCGCACGGGAGCGCCGCCCATGACGCCGTCGGCGTAAAGCTCTACCCGCACCGCCTTGGGGTCGAGGTCATCGAGATGCACCTGCGCTTCAAATACGTGCTGCTCGCTATGAGTCTCAAACGTCACTTCGCCGAAGCGTAGCGCGGCCCATTTCTGTTCCAGCGCGTGCTGCCAATTAACTACCTGCAGGCCGATTGCGCCTTTGTCGGCAGCCCGCTCACGGTAGGCTGAGGCCGCCGGGAAGTAGTATTGCTCGATGTATTCGCGCACCGCGCGGTTGGTGGAAAAGCGCGGCGTCAATCGCGCCATGCTTTCCCGCATCCGGGTCACCCAGGCGCCGGGGATACCTTGTTCGTCGCGAGTATAGAACTCGGGGATCACCTCGCGTTCGAGCAGGTCATAGAGCGCCTCGGCTTCGGCCGCGTCCCAGGCCAAATCGTCGCCACGTTCCTTGCCATCCCCCAACGACCACCCAACTTCAGGCGTATAGGCTTCCGCCCACCAACCGTCCAATTCAGACAGATTGATGCCGCCATTGACCAGTACTTTCATGCCGCTCGTTCCACACGCTTCCCAAGGGCGTCGCGGCGTGTTGAGCCAGACATCCACTCCATGCACCAACTGCTCGGTCAAAAGCATGTCGTAGTCACTGAGGAAGACCACATGGGGGCGTGCCTCGGGCCGACAGATGAAATGCATCCATTCCTGAATCAAGGCCTGCCCGGCCCGATCCGCCGGATGAGCCTTGCCGGCCATGACGAGCTGTACCGGGCGCTGAGGGTTGTTCAATAAACGCAGCAGTCGATCCGGGTCGTGCAGCAGCAGGTTCGGTCTTTTGTAGGTTGCAAAACGGCGTGCAAAACCCAGCGTCAACGTATTGCTGTCAAACAGATGCTTCGCACCATCAACCATCTCGGGCGACGCGCCGGATACAGCCAATTGCCGGGACAATCGTTCGCGAGCGTACTTAACAAGAGACTTGCGGGCGGCGGCGCGAAATCGCCAGAGACTGGCGTCGGATATGCGGCGAATGTCCTGCTCCAGGGTCTCCGCCGTCCCCAGCCAGCGGTCCTTTCCACAGGCTTGCGTCCAAAGATCGTCGGCTGCCGCTGAATCCCAGGTCGGCATGTGGACTCCGTTAGTGACATGTCCGACCGGGATTTCGTCCTGCGGCCAGTGCGGGAAAAGAGGCAGAAAGATGTGCCGGCTCACCTCCCCGTGCAAGCGACTCACGCCATTGACCGCCCCGCTCCCGCGAACCGCCAGATAGGCCATGTTGAAAGGTTCCGACGAGTCGTTCGGGTTCTGGCGGCCCAAGGCCAGCAAATCGTGGAGGGGTATACCGAGCTGCGTACGTGCATAACCAGCGCCGTATTGCTCGATGAGCGCCGGAGCGAAACGATCGAAGCCGGCAGCCACCGCCGTGTGGGTGGTGAAAAGATTGCCCGCCCTGGTGACGGCCAGCGCGACCTCGAAAGTCCGCCCGGTTTCCTCCATGAAGCTTCGGGCGCGTTCGAGCACCGCGAAGGCCGCATGCCCTTCATTCAAGTGGCAGACTTCCGGCTTGACGCCGAGTGCCGCGAGCAATCGCCATCCGCCAATCCCGAGCAGCATTTCCTGTTTGAGGCGCAACTCCGGCCCGCCTCCGTAAAGCTCACTGGTAATGCTTCGATGCGCGGGGTAATTCGCTGCGTCATTGCTGTCCAGCAAGTACAGCTTTACGCGACCGACCTGAACCTGCCAGACGCGCAGCCAGACCGAGTAACCGGGTAACGCGATCTCCAGCCGCAACCACTCCCCATCCGGTCTACGCAACGGTGTGATCGGCAATTGTCCGGGGTCGTTATATGGGAAGAGGGCCTGTTGCGCTCCGTCCTGGTCGATCACCTGGCGAAAATAGCCTTGCTGGTAGAGCAGCCCCAGGCCGATGACTGGGACACCCAAATCGCTGGCGGCCTTGAGTTGATCACCGGCCACATTGCCCAGCCCGCCCGAGTAAATGGGCAACGCTTCGCTCAGCATGAATTCCATACTGAAATACGCAACACAGCTCAGCGGAGATTGCGGATAGGTTTGCTGAAACCACGCGGGCGCCTCGGCAGCATGCCGTCTGACTTGCACCAGATCGTCAATGTTTTTGCGGAAAGCGGGATCGGCTAAAACACGCTGGAGTTTCTCCCGCGAGACCGTTTGTAAAACGACCCAAGGGTTATGCGTGAGCTCCCACAGCACAGGATCCAGCTGCCGCCACACTTGGTCGGTGGCATGATTCCACGACGAACGCATATCCAGGGCAAGCTCGGAAAGGGAATCGAATCCCTCTACGTCCGTGGATAAGAGAGGCTCCTTCGGGTGACTGACCCGTGCTTGTTCGCTCACAGCCGCCTCCCCTCCAAATTTGTCTTGGACGCAGTCTCCGGCTGCTGCGTGGGTGCCGCCAGCGCGGCGATCGACGGATCGGGTCGCTCCGCGTAGTACGCAGTCACCAGCCTCGGGACATTGACCAGCATCGAGAGCGGGGCCGGCTTTCCTGCCAGCGGGCTAATCTTCGTGCTCATGGCTAGCTCCTGAGTTGAGCGCTCTTCTGCGCAATGCAGGCGAGAAGGTCGTCCCAGGATTTGACAAACGACGCCGCTCCCTCGCGCTGCAGGTCGGCCGCCAGAGCGTCGAGGTCGACACCCGCCTGCGTGAACCGCTCGAGGACTTGCTCGGCGTCGCCACCGTCGGGCGGTATCGTCGTGCCGATGTCGCCGTGGTCAGCGAGCGCCTGCAAGGTCTTCTCCGGCATGGTGTTTACCGAGTACGGGGCCGCCAGCGACTTGACGTATAGGAGGTCCGATGCTTTCGGATCCTTGGTGCCGGTGCTTGCCCATAACATGCGCTGCGCGCGTGCGCCGACATTGAGGAGACGCAGCCAGCGATCGGAAGCAAGCAGATCGCGGTACGCTTTGTAGGTGCGCTTGGCCACGGCGATACCGAGTTGGTTTTCGAGGCTTGCGGGGACCTTCGCCGCTACGGCCACGTCCCAGCGGCTGACGAACAGCGAGGCGACGGACGCTACCTGTGGATTCAAGCCTGCGGCGATGCGTCGTTCGATGCCGCGGATGTACGCCTCTGCCGCCGCCACGCATTGCTCGCGCGAGAAGAGCAGCGTCACGTTGACGGCTACGCCTGCGAAGATCGACTCCTCGATGGCCGCGAGGCCCTCGCGGGTACCGGGAATCTTGATGAAGAGGTTGGGCCGAGCCGCCCGCGCGTGGAGTTCTCGCGCCGCCGCAATTGTGCTCTTCGTGTCGTAGGCCAGCTTGGGTGAGACCTCGAGCGACACCCAGCCGTCGACCCCGTTGGTCGCCTCATGGACCGGAAGGAAGAGGTCGGCGGCGCACGTCAGGTCTTCGATCGCGAGCTCGAAGAACAGCGCCTCGCCCGACTTGCCTTCCTTCAATTTCCGGCGGATGGCGTCGTCGTAGTCATGGCTGTTCTTAATGGCGTGGTCGAAGATTGTGGGGTTCGAGGTAAGCCCGGTGACCGAGAACTCCTGAATGTAGCGGCGGAGCGTGCCGCTGGTCAGCAGACCGCGGGTGATATTGTCGAGCCAGAGGCTCTGGCCTATTTCGTGGAGCTGTTGGGTCGCTTTCATCATTTCTCTCCTGGGCAAAACGGTGTGGCCGGCGTGGCCGGCTGCGATCAGGGCGAGCAGAAACTCGGCTGCAGTGGGCCCATCATCTGGATGCCTCCTTGAGGCTGGGGTTGTGCCAATGGCCGTCTGAAGCGATTAGCGCGTCAGCCTCTTTCGGCCCCCAACTGTGGCGCTTGTAAGGGCGAACCCGGTGATGGTTCTTAAGGACTGGATCGACTACCGCCCAAGCGGCCTCAACCGCGTTCTCACGGGTGAACAGCGCTCCGTCGCCGGCCATCGCGTCGGTCAAAAGCCGCTCGTAGGGCGCTTCCTCTTCCGGCCCTTGTTCGAACAGGTGGAGCTCTCGCTGGTCGCCGACGAACTCCTTTCCTGCGAGCTTGACGCGAGCGGCGAGCGCGACGGCCGAGTTGGGAGAAAGCCGGAAGCGCAGATAGTTGGTGCGGCCAGTGGCAGGCACTGAGTCGGCGAAAAGCCTCTGCGGCGGCGGCTTCAGCTCCACCAGGACCTCGGTCGCCGTTTCGGCCAGGTATTTGCCGGAGCGCAGGTACCACGGCACTCCGCCCCAGCGCCACGAGTCGATGAAAAGCCGCAGCGCGCAGAAAGTCTCGACGTCGGAGTTCTTCGCCACGTCCGGCCCGTTGCGGTAGCCAGCGTATTGGCCGCGCACCAGGTCGTCGGGCTTCAAAGCGCGCATGGCTTGAAAGACCTTGGCTTTCTCGCTGTGTACGGCCCCAAAGTCCCTATCGGCCGGCGATTCCATCGCAAGCAGCGCGACCACCTGGAAGAGGTGGTTCTCGATCACGTCGCGCAGGCATCCGGCGGTTTCGTAAAATGCGCCGCGGTCCTCCACACCGGAATCCTCGGATAAGGTTACCTGGACGCTGGCCACGTAGTTGCGGTTCCAGATCGGCTCGAGAAAGGAATTGGCGAAGCGGAAATAGAGGATGTTCATGATCGCCTCCTTTCCCAGGAAGTGATCGATGCGGAAAATCGAGTCTCGCGTGAACACTTTCTGCGCGACGCGGTTGAGCTCCCGCGCGGACTCGAGGTCTCGTCCGAACGGCTTTTCAACAACGACGCGCGCATGCTCGGCCAGGTTCGCGGCGCCGAGCCCCTTGATCACCGTCTCGAAGAGCGAGGGCGGGATGGCGAGATAGTGTGCCGGGCGCCGGGCGTTACCCAGCGCCTCCCTTATCGCCGTGAACGTGCCTTGGTCATTATAATCCCCAATCACGTACTTGAGCTGGGACAGAAGATGGTGGAAGGCGCGCTGGTTATCGATCCCGCCCGATTGCTTTATGCTGTCCGTCACGCGTTTGCGCAGACGCGCCAGACTCCACTTCGGGAAGGCGACGCCGATTACCGGGATTTTCAGGGTGCCCCGTTTCGCCATCGCATAGAGAGCGGGGAAGATCATCTTGTGGGCGAGATCGCCCGTCACACCGAAGAGCACTAGCGCGTCCGAACGGGAGGTGGTCATCAGGCACCTCCCTTCCTGGCGGCGTTCATGAGCGCGATCGCAACCAGGTCCAGGAGCCACGAGGCGATGACGCTGCCGTTCATAACCACCCCCCGCCAAAACCCGCTCGCTGCAAGCCGCTGGCGATGTAAGGGCAGTCTCGCATCAATTGCCACAATAAGCCGGTACGATAGTTCTCGATCATCAAGATAATCGGCCCTTGATTAAGCCCATAATGCCATGGTGATACCCAGCCATAGGGATTGACGGATTTTACCGGGTAGGTCGGGTTGAAAGATGCTTTGAAGCCGTACGGGTTCAGCTCAGTCAATTTAGCCTGGTGTATGCAATAGTCGAGCGCGGGCAACACAATCTCGGGGGCGAACGGCAGCGACGCCGCTACGGCCCACGGTGCGATGGTTCCGTCATCGGGTCCGCACGGCACGCCGCGTCCCACGTAGTCGAAGAATTGGCGCTCAATGCCATTCAGTTTGATAGTGCCGGGTCCGGGGCCGTCGCTCGCGGTAATTCCCCAGCAATGGCGGCCATAGCCGGCGAACTTGAGCGGGTTGTCGATCGCGTACTGTTGTTGCAAATAAGTCGCGCGACGGCTGTTTTCGAAATAGTCGATGCCCTTGACGCGCATGAACGCGTCCTGAATGCCGCGAAAATCAATCCAGAGATGCGAGAGCTGGTGCGTGAACAACGGCCCGGCGTATAGATACTCTTGTCCGTAACAGTGTTCCCACCGGTAAGTGGAAGCCCATGCTGCGTAGCTCTCCTCGGGCAGCGGATGCGTCGGCGAGCCCAGCCCCAGGATATACAGCAGCATCGCCTCGTCGTAACCTGCCCAACGGTATTTGAGAAATCCGCTCTCGGGCTTCCAGCCGTGCGTCAGCGTTGCCCCACGGTTTTGCGCCCATTGAAAATCCGCGCGGCGATAGAGCTGGTCGGCGAGGGTGCGGATTTCTTGCTCGTCGGAGGTATCCCCATCAAAATAAATTCCTGCCGTCAACGCACCCGCCAGCAGAAAAGCGCTATCTATCGTTGACAGTTCGCATTGCCAGGCGCGCCGGCCGCTCCGCATGTCGAGAAAATGATAATAAAAGCCCTGGTAGCCGGTGGCGTCGGGTTCGGGGCCTTGCGGGCTGTTCCAGAAAAAACGCAGCGTGGTCAGCGTTCGTTCTACCGCTGCGGCACGCGGCATGAATCCGCGTTCGACAGCCACGGGGTAAGCCGCCAACGCGAAGCCGGTAGCGGCAATACTGGCAGGCCAATCCGGTGCGGTCTTGTCGATCACCAGCCCGTTGTCTGGATTCGTTTCATGCAGAAAGTAGCTGAATGATTGGTGCTGAAGTCTTTCCAGCTCAGCTTCGCCGATTGGTTTCCTGCTGCTCATGGTTTCAGTTGGACGCAGTCTCGGTGAGCTCATTAATCGCGACCAATTCGAGGTCCGGGTGGTGTAGCGCAGCCAGACAAAACATGCGGTCTGAGTGGCCAAAGCCGTTGATCGCAATTTTGGCTGACATTTTTGTAAGTCCTGCGGATTCGAGAGAGGACCGTAAGCCGAATGAGTTTCCCAACACCTTGAGCTGGAAATGCTGGGTGCTGGCACAAAGAGCGCTTCGAAGCCTCATCGTAGCAGATTCGGTGTTCGGCTCATCCCGCCATCGGCGATTATTTGTTCTTCAGGTTACAAACCGTTACGCACTGCTCTTCACATCTTGACCCGGATTCCCATTTTCCAGGTGTGCTACTAATGTGGTAGGACCTAGCGGAGCCATTGGCAGACGTGGCTTTGGACGCGATCAGGGGCGGTGAGGAGGTGGAGTGGCGGTGGGTGAGGCACAAAATCGGCCCTTTCAGCTCTCCTTCAATAGCTCGTTGAAGGTCGATTTCCAAGGTTCAGGGGTGACCTCGGATGGTGGCTTGGTCCTGGTGCGGGAGTTAGACGAACGTTTGGGCTTCGGGGAATTTATTGAACGG